>Ga0209212_1004530_pt1 | contig 17124 bp, 17 predicted proteins | sample RifGroC2_FD_183996 | JGI IMG/M metagenome (GOLD analysis project Ga0209212, IMG submission 183996) | Groundwater microbial communities from Rifle, Colorado, USA - Groundwater C2 (SPAdes) (version 2) | ecosystem: Environmental > Aquatic > Deep subsurface > Groundwater | place: Rifle, Colorado...
CGAGCCGCTGATGCCGCCCGAACTGATTCGCGCCGTCGCCGAACACCTGCACGGCCATCCGGAATGCGCGATTGCCACTGCCTGCCATATGCTTCACGATGAAGCGTCGCTGCGCAACCCGAACATTGTCAAGACGGTGCTCGATCAGCACGGCAACGCGCTGTATTTCAGCCGCGCGCCGATTCCCTGGCCGCGCGACGCATTCAGGGTTTTGCCCTCGTCCGAAGGACGAGACGATGGCCCTTCCTCCCTCCGGGGGGAAGTTGGAAGGGGGGAATTGCCAGCCGGCTTGCCGGTACTGCGCCACATCGGCATTTATGCTTACCGCGCCGGCTTCCTGCGCGCTTATGGACAACTTGCCCCGGCAGCGATAGAACACTTCGAAGCACTGGAACAATTGCGCGCGCTGTATTATGGGTACAAAATCGGCGTGGTTATCGCTGACCGGGCGCCACCGGCCGGCGTGGATACTGAGCAAGATCTGCACGCGGCGAGAGAATTATTTGAGGAGCGGGAAGGGAAAGGGACGCAGGGATAAGGGCAATACCCCCACCCCCATTCGATGGAGCGGGAAACCGGCTTTACCCCTTCCCCTTTTACAGAATCAACAAACGGAGGAGCGATAATGAAACTGATACTGCTAGGCGCACCGGGCGCAGGAAAAGGCACCCAAGCCAATTACATCAGGGAAGAATTCAACATCCCGCAAATCTCCACCGGCGATATGCTGCGCGCAGCGATCAAGGCGGGCACGCCGCTGGGTATTGCGGCCAAAAAAGTGATGGATGCGGGCAACCTGATCTCCGACGGCACCATCATCGATCTGGTGAAGGAACGCATCAAGGAAAAAGACTGTGCCAACGGCTTTCTGTTCGACGGCTTTCCACGCACCATTCCGCAGGCCCAGGCGATGAAAGATGCGGGCATCCACATCGACTATGTGGTGGAAATCGAAGTGGACGACAGCGAGATCATCAAGCGCATGAGCGGGCGGCGCGTACATCTGGCCTCCGGCCGCACTTACCATGTGACGTTCAATCCGCCCAAAGTGGAGGGCAGGGATGACATCACCGGCGAGGACCTGGTGCAGCGTCCGGACGATGTCGAAAATACCGTCATCAAACGTCTCGACATCTACCATGAGCAAACCCAGCCGCTGGTTGATTACTACACTGCCTGGGAAAAATCCGGCGACGTAAACGCACCGAAGTATGTAAACATCCCCGGTACAGGCGGCGTTGAACATATCCGCGACCAGATATTCGCCGCGCTGAGCGGCAACTGATTGTGGCGCAAAAACCCCTGCTCACCCTTGGAGACGCCAAGCGCGTCGCGGCAGCCGCCGAAGCCGAAGCACAGCGCAACGGCTGGCGTGTGGCCATCGCCGTGGTGGACGACGGCGGCCATCTGCTCTATCTGGAACGCAGCCATGACACCCAGTTCGGCAGCGTCGAGACGGCCATACAGAAAGCCCATGCCGCTGTCGCGTTTCGACGCCCGACCAAGGCTTCCGAAGACGCCGTGCTGAGCGGGCGGCTGATCCATCTCGCCCTGCCCGGCGTGATCCCTGCCGAAGGCGGCGTGCCATTGGAGATCAGCGGATTTATCGTGGGCGGCCTTGGAATCAGCGGCGTGCGCTCGTTTCAGGACGGGCAAATTGCGGCGGCGGGTGTCGCCGCGCTATGCGTGTGACAACCTGATTCGCCCCTGACGAGGCAGGCGGAGAATCAGCCCTTCCTGGCCAACCTCATTCGCTCCATGATGCCGTCCTTGGAAATGAACTGATGCTTCAGCGCGCCCAGCACATGCACCACAACCAGCACAATCAGCACATTCACCAGAATTTCATGCACCTCGTGCGCGGTCACGCCGGTAAATTTCTTCGGTAGCAGGGACACATCCCATGCCGTCAGGGCCGCGTACACGTCGCTGGTCAGAACTTGCATCGTCCCGCTCAGCGGCACCAGAATCAGCATGGCATACAGGGCGTAATGAACCCCCTTGGCCACCTTATCCAGCAGCGTGTCGCCCAGCGGGGGCGGAATACCGTCCTGGTTGCGAAAATAAAACCGCGCCAGAGTGAACAGCAGCACCGCACCGCCCACCAGCCCGTGCACCGCATAGCCCAGAAGCGTTGCGCCATCCTCCTTGCGCGCCTCATTCACCGCATCACCGAGGAACCATGCGGCAACCAATAATGCCAGGGTCAGCCAATGTACGATTACCATGCGTTTGCTGTATTGCGTCATGAATTTCTCCTGAAAAATTTTTTTGGAATTCCTAACAATAGCCGCAAACAGCGCAAGTTTCCGGCAAAAACGAATGCGTAATTTACCCGAAAACGGCTATTACCCACCACCTTTTTCCTCCAGCACCTCCCAGCGCTCCAGCGCCGCCGACACTTCCGCCTTGATCTCCTCGCTGCGCGCCTGCAGTTGCCTGGCGCGCTTCGGGTCGCTGCGGAAGATGCTGCCGTCGGCGAAATGCGCGGCGATGTCGGCCTGCTCGCGCTCCAATGCCTCAATGTGTCCGGGCAATTCTTCCAGTTCGCGCGTTTCCTTGAAACTGAGCTTGTTGGCGGATTTCGTTTTTTCGGCTGTGGCAACCGTTGCACGCGGCGGCGTGGCAACGGCGGGTTTGGCGGCCGCGACGCTGGCCTGGTATTTTTTCACACGCACCCAGTCCTCATAACCGCCGGCGTATTCGACCAGTTTGCCGTCACCCTCGAAGGCGATCACCTGCGTCACCACATTGTCGAGAAACGCCCGATCATGGCTGACGAGGAACAGCGTACCGTCATAGTTCGCCAGCAATTCTTCGAGCAGCTCCAGTGTCTCGATGTCGAGGTCGTTGGTCGGTTCGTCGAGCACCAGCACATTGGCAGGCTGGGTGAACAGGCGTGCCAGCAGCAGGCGGTTGCGTTCGCCGCCGGAGCAGCTCTTGACCGGCGAACGGGCGCGCTCCGGCGCGAACAGGAAGTCGCCGAGATAGCTGATGACATGCTTCTTCTGCCCGCCGATTTCGACAAAATCCGATCCCTGGCTGATGGTGTCGGCCAGCGTCGCTTCGTCGTCCAGCTGTTCGCGCAACTGGTCGAAATAGGCCACCGAAACTTTCGTGCCAAGTTTGACGTTGCCGCTGTCCGGTTGCAGTTCGCCGAGGATGATTTTGAGCAGCGTGCTCTTGCCCGCGCCGTTCGGGCCGAGCAGGCCGATCTTGTCGCCGCGCTGGATGCGGCAGGAAAATTTGTCGATGATTTTGCGCGCGCCGTATGACTTGCAGACATCGACCAATTCCGCAACCAGCTTGCCGGAACGCTCGCCGGCGTCCACGCTCATCTCGACCTTACCGAGTTTGTCGCGGCGCGCCGCACGCTCGCGGCGCAGTTGCTCCAGACGCAGCACGCGCCCCTCGTTGCGCGTGCGGCGCGCCTTGACGCCCTGGCGTATCCAGACTTCTTCCTGCGCCAGCACTTTGTCGAACTTGGCATTCACCACCGCCTCGTCCGCCAGCATGCGCTCCTTGATCTTCTGGTAGGCGGAAAAGTTGCCGGGAAAACTCGCCAGATTGCCGCGATCCAGTTCCACGATGCGCGTCGCGACATTGTCGAGGAAACGCCGGTCATGCGTGACAAACAGCACCGCGCCCTTGAAGTCGTTGAGCAGGCCTTCCAGCCATTCGATGGAAGCGAAGTCGAGGTGGTTGGTCGGCTCGTCGAGAATCAGCACATCCGGCTCCGCCACCAAAGCCTGCGCCAATGCGACGCGCTTGCGCTGCCCGCCGGACAGCTCGCCGACGCGTTTGTCGGCGTCCAAGTCCAGTTTCGCGATCACCGTCTCGATGCGCGCCTGCATCGACCAGCCGCCTTGTGATTCCAATTGGGTCTGCAAAGCCTGCATCTGCTCCAGCAGCTTATCCACGTCCGCATCCGGTTCGGATATCCGGTGCGAGACTTCATGGTAATCGTGCAGCAGCTTCTGGATGCCGCCCAGCCCCTGCGCCACCGCATCGAACACCGTATCATCGGCATCCAGCACCGGTTCCTGGCTGACATGGCAGATGCGCGCGGTCGGCGCGCGCCATACCAGCCCGTCATCCAGATTGGAGTGCCCGGCGAGCACGCGCATCATGCTCGACTTGCCGCCGCCATTGCGTCCGATCAGCCCGACGCGCTCGCCCTCATCAAGCTGGAAATCGGCGTGATCAAGCAATGCGACATGTCCGAATGCAAGGCAGGCCTTGTCTAGTGTAATAAATGGCATGATCTGAAAACTATTTTTCCGAAAGTGCTTCGGCAATTTCCTTGAGGGCGCGCATGATACCAGCAGCGAGGTTTTGATTGCGACGCATTTCCGCTAGAATGCGAGGCGCTGTCCTCGTAGTTAAATGGATATAACCGGCCCCTCCTAAGGGTCAATTACTGGTTCGATTCCAGTCGAGGACGCCAATTCCCTGACCGTCATCTTCTTTTTGCGCCGTTTGGCCTTTTCGGCCTTGCCATGCGCGCCCGCCTTTTTGAATAGCACAGCAGCAGCCGATGGGTTGCGTGGCACGCGATTGGGTGATTTTTTGCGCGTTTCATTTGTCTGGGTTAATCAAGAATGACGTAAAATCGACCGCTCGCTTTCTAAGGTATTAGGAATGTTGACACTGTCTCTTGTTGTGTGCGCCTATCTGCTCGGCTCGGTTTCGTTCGCGGTGCTGATGAGCAAATTGTTCCGCCTGCCGGATCCACGCAGTTACGGCTCGCATAATCCGGGCGCGACCAACGTGCTGCGCAGCGGCAAGAAAGCGGCCGCGGCATTGACGTTGCTGGGCGATGCGGCGAAGGGCTGGCTGGCGGTGTGGCTGGCGATACGTTTTGCGCCGCACGATGAAACTTTCCTGACGCTGGTCGCGCTGGTTTCACTGGCGGTGTTTTTTGGCCATTTGTTCCCGGTGTTCCTGCGCTTCAGGGGTGGCAAGGGCGTGGCGACTGCGCTGGGCGTGTTGCTGGCATTGAATGTCTGGCTGGGATTGGGCGCATTGGCAACCTGGCTGCTGGTGGCGGCTGTGTTCCGCCTGTCGTCGCTGGCGGCCTTGGCTGCCGCCGCCGGTGCGCCGATCTATGCGGTGCTGCTGGGTTTGCCGCATGAATGGGCGCTGGCATCCGCGCTCATGTCACTACTACTGATCTGGCGGCATAAAGGCAACATTCAGAACCTGCTGGCGGGCAAGGAAACGCGGATCGGCAAGCGCGGTGCAGCTCAATAACCGTGCGCTACGGCCGGGGATAAAGCAATGCCAGGCGATATCCGGTCGGCCTGAGATCGGCAGTTTCAAGGTGTAACCTGACGCTGATTTCGTGCTGGGGCAGCAGGCCGATTGTTTCACTCTCAAGCGGCGGCAGGTAATCCGCCGGGCGAAACACGCGGCGCGCCAGGGCGTTGTCCCGCGTATCGTTGAGCGTAAGTTCCAGATTGGGAAAGGCTTGCGAATATGGTGCGCGGTTGCGCAGCAGGACGTTCAGGACAATCAGGTTTTCGTGTGCGGGGTCGGCTTCGAGATTGGAGGATTCGATGCTCATCAGATCGGTATTTTGCGGCAGCGGCACAGTGCATTTGAGCAGCTGGCAATAGCTGACCAGCGCGGGTTTCAAGCCGGGCAGGCGCGCAGCGAGGTCGACGCGGAAGAAGTAGGCGGCCTGTGCGATCAATACAAGCAGCAACAAAAGAGCGGCAATCGCCCAAGGCCAGGTTCGCCGTTCCGGGCGGTATTCGCTGCCATCCCCATCCTGCACGATGGCGACTTGCTCGGCCAGCGTCATCGGTTGCGATGATTCCGTTTCCGGTGGTAACGGCACGTCCGGCGGGATTTCATTTTGCGCCGCGGTGGCCATCTCAACGTAATCCAGCGTTCCATAGCGCGCTGCGTCCGGCTCACTCTCGTTTGAAACAACATCCTCCATATTTATTGCTTCATGCGCAAATGCATCAGCATCTGGCACTGGCGCGGTGAAACTGGCGGCAGCTTCATCCGGCGCGGCCAAGGCTACCGGTGCTTCATCGGCAAGTTTGGGGGGAGGCGCCGGCTCGTTCAGTATCGGCAATTCAAGCTGCGGGCTGGGTTGATCTGGGATGAAGCCGGGGCGCGCATCGAAGGCCTGCAGGCAATGCCCGCAACGCACCATGCCCTGGTGCGCTTCCAGTTGTGCCTCGGCAATTTTGAAGCGCGTGTCGCAATGCGGGCAGAGTGTCGTTCCGCTCATTCTATGGCATCGCCCTAAATTGGCTGCGCGGGCAAATCGCTGCGTCGCGTGCTCGTTCGGCTCCTCGCTTATCTTTTCGATATATCTCGTCACTCACTGCGCGGCTCCTTGCGCTTCATCCCGCTCGCTCAATTTATGGCGATGCCAATTAGCGTTTTATTCCCGACAGGCATGACCAGCCCTCCTCAAAAACCGGAGCATCCAGATCGAACCATTGCCGGTAGATATTCATTACTTCTTGTGCCTGTTCCTCAAGTATGCCGGACAATACGATCTGTCCGCCCTGCCGCGTTGCATTCGCCAGCAGGGGCGCGAGCAGTCGCAGCGGGTTGGTCAGAATATTTGCCACTACCAGATCGTAGACGCCCGGCGGTGCTTCATCAGGCAGACAGAACTGTACGTTCCCGACCTGATTGGCAACGGCATTGTCGCGGCTGGCGATCACGGCCTGTGAGTCTACATCAATCCCGACGGCGCGTGCAGCCCCCAGCTTGAGCGCGGCGATGGCGAGGATGCCTGAACCGCAGCCATAATCCAGCACCGATTCACCGCCTTTGATGTTGTTGTCCAGCCAGCGCAGGCAAAGGCGGGTGGTGGGGTGGCTGCCGGTGCCAAACGCCAGGCCAGGATCGAGTACGATGTTGATGGCATCAGGGTCACTGGGCGTGTGCCAGGTCGGCACGATCCACAGCCGGGATGAAATCGGGATCGGGTCAAACTGGGATTGGGTGAGGCGCACCCAGTCGTTGTCGGCCAGCGTTCCGATGCGGCATTCAGGTAATTCCTTGAGACCGATGCGAATTGCGGCTTCACGCAGGATCGCGACGGCGTCCCGGTCGGCGTCGAACAGCGCGCTGACCCGGTTATGTTGCCACACGCCGGACGGTGGTTCGCCGGGTTCGCCGAAAATCGCCTGTTCGTCCGGCGTGTCGGCATCGGCATCCAGCAAATCCACCGACAGCGCGCCAAGTTCCAGCAACGCTTCGCTCAGTGCCTCGGCATATCCGGCATCGGTGTCAACGGCCAAGGTCAGCCATGGCATTTATTTTCCCTTGGTGCGTTCGGCGAGCCGCTCTTCCAGATAATGAATGCCGGTGCCGCCGCGCATGAAGGCCGCATCCTGCAGCAATTCGCGATGCAGCGCGATATTGGTGTCGATGCCGTCCACCCACATCTCGGACAGGGCGGTGCGCATCCTTGCCATGGCCTGTTCGCGCGTGTCGCCATAAGCAATAAGCTTCCCGATCATCGAGTCATAATGCGGCGGCACAAAATAATTGTTATAGGCATGCGAATCGACACGGATGCCGGGGCCGCCCGGGGCGTGCCAGGAAGTGATGCGTCCGGGCGAGGGAGTAAATTTGTAGGGGTGCTCGGCGTTGATGCGGCATTCGATAGCATGCCCCCGGAACTGGATATCGCGCTGCCGGAATGACAATTTTTCTCCGGCGGCGATGCGGATTTGCTGCTGCACAATATCGATGCAGGTGATCATCTCGGTGACAGGGTGCTCCACCTGCACGCGGGTATTCATTTCTATGAAGAAAAATTCGCCGTTCTCGTACAGAAATTCGAACGTCCCCGCGCCGCGATAGCCGATCTTGCGGCAGGCTTCGGCGCAACGTTCGCCGATCTTGTTGCGCAGGCGCGAATTCAGCAGCGGTGCCGGAGCTTCTTCGATAATCTTCTGGTGACGGCGTTGCATCGAACAATCGCGCTCGCCCAGGTGCACCGCATTGCCATGCTGGTCGGCCAGCACCTGGAATTCGATGTGGCGCGGATTCTCCAGAAATTTTTCCATGTACACCATGGGATTATTGAAGGCGGCCTGTGCTTCGGTCTTGGTCATGGTGACCGCGTTGAGCAATGCCGCTTCGGTATGCACCACCCGCATGCCGCGTCCGCCACCGCCGCCCGCCGCCTTGATAATGACCGGGTAGCCGATGCTGCGCGCAATCTTGATGATCTCGGCAGGATTATCCGGCAACGCGCCGTCCACGCCCGGCACGCAGGGCACCCCGGCTTTTTTCATGGTATTTTTCGCGCTGACCTTGTCGCCCATCAGGCGGATAGTGTCGGCTCGCGGACCGATGAATACGAAGCCGCATTTTTCGACGCGCTCGGAAAAATCGGCGTTTTCCGACAGAAATCCGTAGCCGGGATGAATGGCCTGCGCATCAGTGACTTCCGCCGCGCTGATGATGGCAGGAATGTTCAGATAACTCTGGCTCGAAGATGCCGGACCGATACACACCGATTCGTCAGCCAGCTTTACATACTTTGCATCGGCATCCGCCTCGGAATGCACTACCACGGTTTTGATGCCCATTTCGCGGCAGGCGCGCTGGATGCGCAACGCTATTTCACCGCGGTTGGCGATCAGTATCTTTTCAAACATGAGTTATCTCCGCAGTGAAATAGCGTTTGCGACTTTCAGCCGCAGGGCGACTTGGCTGCGCCGCTGCGCTGCCTGCCGGCAGCCGGTCGCCGCGATTGGCAATCAGGATTTTCTCGAACATTTGGATGCTCCGGGCTTTGGGCCTGGCGCGTAGCCGCGCCAGGGGACTGGATTAGCCGATGACGAATAAAGGTTGGCCAAACTCTACCGGCTGTCCATTCTCAACCAATATGGCCTTGATGACCCCGGCCTGATCCGCGTCGATTTCGTTGAGCAGCTTCATCGCCTCGATGATGCACAGGGTGTCGCCGCTATTCACGGACTGGCCCACATCCACAAATGCCTTGGAACCGGGTGAGGCAGATCGGTAGAAAGTACCGACCATCGGCGATTTCACTACATGCCCCTCGGGTGCGGCGGGTTTGACAGGTTCTGCCGCCGGAGCAGCGGGTTGCGGCGCAGCAGACACAGCAACGGGTTGCGCGGCAGGGGCATATATCTGATGGGTGGCGGCGACGTTGCGTGTGATGCGCACGCGTTCTTCGCCTTCGCTGATTTCCAGTTCGGCAATGCCGGAACTTTCCACCAACTCAATCAACGTCTTGAGCTTGCGTAAATCCATGACGCCCTCCTTGAAAAAGTCTAGTTTTTATCATGCAGTGCATATTGCACTGCATATTCATAACCCGCCGCGCCCAGACCGCTGATCACGCCAACGGCGAGGTCGGAGAAAAACGATTCCTTGCGAAACGCTTCGCGTGCGAATACATTGGAAAGATGCACCTCGATGAACGGAATGTCCACCGCCGCCAGCGCATCGCGTAGCGCGACGCTGGTGTGAGTGAAGGCTGCCGGATTGATGACGATGAACCGCGTGCCGTCGGTGCGCGCCTGCTGCACCCGCTCCACCAGTGCAGCCTCCGAGTTGCTCTGGAAGCAAAACAGGTTTGCGCCATTCGTTTCGGCCAATATCATCAAACGTGTGTTAATTTCGTCTAACGTGACGTGTCCATAAACCTCTGGCTCACGCGTACCGAGCAGGTTCAGGTTGGGGCCATGCAATATAAGGATATTCTTCATGTGCGCAGTTTGCCGTAAATTAGTGAGATTTGTCCATCTTTTTTATAAAGATAGCCAAAGAACATTAAAGGCCGACTTTTTCCAGTGTTTTCAGAAACTGCGCGGCATCTTGATAGCCTATCACGCGAAAATCACCCATTTCATTACCTTGCGCATCGAAGAACAGGATGCCGGGCGGACCATACAGGCCAAAACGCTTGAGCAGGGCACTGTCTGCCTCGCTGTTTGCCGTTACGTCTGCCTGCAACAACAGTACCGGTTTGAGTTTTGCCTGCACGGCGGGATCATGGAAGGTAAATCGCTCCATCTCCTTGCAGGAGACGCACCAGTCGGCGTAGAAATCCAGCATCACAACCCGCCCACTCGCCTGGGCAATACGCCGATCGAGCTCCGCGACATCGATGACGCGGGAAAATTGCAGCATGGCGGGAGCCTGCGCTTCGACGCGGCCGGCGTTGCCGAGCGGGCGCAGGATGTCGCGCGCGCCGGACAGCGCCCCGATCAGATAAGCCACGCCGAGCAGCAGGGCGAGCAGGCCGATGCTCTTGAACAGCCTGTGCCAGCCGCTGGCATTGTGCGGCAGGGTATCCAGCGCGCGCAGGTAAATCCCCGAAAAAATCAGCAGCGCCGCCCACAGCAGCATTTGCACGCCGATCGGCAACAGCGGCTGGATGATCCAGATCGCCAGCGCCAGCAGCATCACGCCGAAGAAACTCTTTACCGACTCCATCCACGCGCCGGCCTTGGGCAGCAATACGCCCGCCGAGGTGCCGATCAGCAGCAGCGGCGCACCCATGCCCAGCGCCAGCGCGAACAGGGCAGATCCGCCCAGCACGGCGTCATGTGTCTGGCCAATATACAGCAGCGCGCCAGCCAGCGGCGCAGCCACACAGGGCCCCATGATGATGGCGGACAGTGCGCCCATGGCGAACACGCCGGACAGGTGCCCGCCGTGCAGGCGGTTGCTGGCGCCGGACAGCTTGCTTTGCCAGGAATTTGGCAGTTGCAGTTCATATAGACCGAACATGGACAATGACAGCACCACGAACATGGCGGCAAAGCTGCCCAGCACCCAGGGCGTCTGCAGCGCGTTGGAAATCAGGCTGCCGGAAAACCCGGCCGCCACGCCCGCGGTGGCGTAGGTAATCGCCATGCCCAGCACGTAAGCCAGCGACAGGATGAAGGCATGCATCCGGGTGATATTGTGGCCGCGCCCGACAATGATGCCGGACAAGATGGGAATCATCGGAAAAACACAGGGGGTCAAGGCGAGCAACAGTCCTGCGCCGAAGAAGGAAGAGACAATCAGCCAGAAGCTGCCTCCTTTGAAAAGCCGGGCGATCCGGGTATTTTCGGTGGCTGGTTCGGCTGGCAGGGGGATGATGGCCGATGGCGGCGGCGCTTCGGTCATTGCCGGCGCAGGTGTCGCGCGCAGGCCGGTTTTGGCATCCGGCAAATCAAGCTGTATGGTCTTGTTAATGGGCGGATAGCATAATCCCTCCTCGCTACAACCCATATAAACGGCGTTCAATGTCATGCCGCTGGCGACATCACTCAAACGATCCAGGGTGATTTCGGCCTGGAACGAGTTATGAAACACCTCGATGTTGCCGAAAGCGGGATCCTGCTTCATTTCGCCTCTCGGCAAATTCAGCGCCAGAATCTTGACCGCGCCGTCTTTGACCTCGAACCTGATTTTGTCGCGGTATAAATAGTATCCCGGCGTTACATTGAAGCTGGCTTGCAACGTGTGGGCGTCGCGCACCGTGACCTGCAGGGCGAAAGCCTGGTCTGGCGGCAGAAAACTGGCCTGCTTGCCGCCGAGGCCGGGCAGGCGATCCAGCAAACCCCCTGCATGCGAGGCAGGCGTCATCAAACATAACAGCAGCAATACAAAACGCATGAATTCAGTCCTTGAGTATGTCTGTTTCCCGGCCTACCCAACCCAGATAAGCGGGCAAACCCGCTATCACGGGGACAGCGATAATTTCCGGAAGTTCGTAAGGATGCAACGTGCGGATCAATTGTTCAAGGCGCGGATAGGCGGCACGCGTGGTCTTGATCAGCAACGGCACTTCGGTGGCGATCTCAATTTTACCCTGCCAGCGGTAAGTCGAGGTGCAGGACGCAAGCTGGTTCACGCAAGCTGCGGCGCGTTCCTCGATCAGCCGCTGCGCCAGTTGCCCGGCAGCCTGCGCATCCGGGAGGTTGGTAATCACTAACAAAATGTCGTTCATTTCGCGAACCTCAACCCGAGTTGCAGCAGCTCATCCCACACATCGCCCTGGCGTAGCCCCTTGATGGTCTTGTCCAGCCGCGCAGCCTGCTGAATGGCACGCTCGATATAGGGCAATTTCAGCCGCCGCGCCGCACTCTCGATCAGCCCCTGCCGGTCTTTGCGCACCCGCAGGTCACGCAGGGCGTTGCCGAGATTGGCGCCGCACTGCACCGCCTGCAGCACCCTGCCCAGCGTGCGGATGTCTTCACTGACCGCCCACAGCACCAGCACGGTGGCGGTTCCTTCGGCGCGCAGCCCGTCGAGGATGCGCGCGAAACGCGTCGCATTGCCGCTCAGCATGGCTTCGGAAAGCTTGAAGATGTCGTAGCGTGCCACGTCCATCACGGCGTCCCTGATCTGCTCGAAAGACAGTAGTCCGGCGGGGAACAGCAGCGCGAGTTTCTGGATTTCCTGAAATGCCGCCAGCAGGTTGCCCTCGCAACGGTCGGCAAGAAATTCCAGCGTGGCCTCGTCGGCGCCCTGCTCCTGCCGCTTCAGGCGCGCAGCGATCCAGCGCGGCAGCGCATTGCGCGGAATATCGTCGGCGGAAATCATCACGCCGCACCGCTGCAATGCGGTGAACCACTGGCTTTTCTGCGCGCCCCAATCCAGTTTGGGAAGCGAAATCAGCGTCAGCACGTCCGGATTCAGGTCGGCAACGTAGTCCTGCAATGCCTGCCCGCCTTCCGTGCCGGGCTTGCCGGACGGAATGCGCAGATCGATGATTTTGCGCTCGGCAAACAGCGAAAGGCTCTGCGCGCTGTTGCGCAACTCGCCCCACTTGAAATGCTGTTCGGCGATAAAGGTCTCGCGCTCGCTGTAGCCGGCCGCACGCGCCGCCGCGCGGATACTGTCCGCCGCCTCGACCGCCAGCAGCAGCGCGTCGCCATACACCACATACAGCGGCTTGAGGCCGGAGGCAAGATGGCGCGGCAGGTCTTCGCTGGTGATCTGCATGGCTTATTGCGGCTGTGGCCTGACGCGACTCAGGCGGCGCACGATCTGCCGCACCATATCCGAACGCATGCTCTGGTAGAGCAGCGCTTCCTCGGCTTCCTTGGCAAGAATCTTGGTGTCGTCATACAGGTAATCCCGGCGCAGCACGATTTCCTCGGCGGGTATCCATTCTTGCTGCTTGAGGTCATAGGCGCGCAGCGAAACCCGGTAAAGCAACTGGAACTCGTTCACGCGCCCGCTGCCGCCCAGCGCGAGAATCTGCTTTTCAGGAATTTCGCTGACGATGTTGAGTACCACATCTGCCTGCTCGGCGCTGTTCACCAGCTTCACGTTGTTGGCTTCCAGGTTGCGGCGCAGGTCGGCAATAAAAGCGGTTCGTGGGTTAGCCGCGTCCAGATACAGTGTATCGAACGGCATTCCTGCCTGGCCGCGCAGATGAAAGCCGCAGGCGGTCAGCAGCAGCGCGGTCAATAACAGGGCGATCATCCGCAACACAGGGCGCATCTTGCTCTCCTAGATGACGATGTTGATCAAGCGGCCCGGCACGACCACGATTTTCTTCGGCGCAGCGCCCGCCAACTGTTTTTCGACGGCAGGGTGGGCAAGCACCAACTGCTCCAGCACCGCTTTATCGGCATGCTTGTCGACGGTCAGATTGCCGCGCAGCTTGCCGTTCACCTGGATCACGATCTCGATTTCGTCCTGCACCAGCGCAGCCTCATCCACTTCCGGCCAAGAGGCCTCGAGAATGTCATCACCATAACCGAGCTCTTGCCATAAGGCCTGTGCGACGTGCGGCGTTATCGGGGATAGCAGACGCAAGATTATCCCTACTCCTTCACAAATATATTGCTCATATACGTTTCCACTTGGGTCATATCCTTTTCCTGCTTCATCATTGGCGTAGCTCAATGACATCTCATCGAGAGCATGAAGCATTTTCATGGCGGAGGAAATTACCGTATTGAACTGATGCCGGCCAAAATCATAGTTGGCCTGCTGCAAGAGCTTGTGAAGCTGATAACGGGTTTTCTTTTGTGATGGAGCCGGGTTGTTCCATTGCAACCGTGATTGCAATGCGGTCTGGATGCCTTGCTGGTGGTCGTAGGCGAACTTCCACAACCGCTTGAGGAAGCGGAACGCGCCTTCCACGCCGGCATCCGACCATTCCAGCGACTGGTCCGGCGGCGCGGCGAACATCATGAACAGGCGTGCCGTGTCCGCGCCGTACGCGTCGATGATGGCCTGCGGGTCGACGCCGTTGTTCTTGGACTTCGCCATTTTTTCGGTGCCGCCTATGGCGACAGGTTGTCCGTCTGATTTCAGTTTGGCGCCCGTCGGGCGCCCCTTCTCGTCGGTTTCCACTTCGACATCGGCAGGGTTGATCCACAGTTTTTTGCCGCCCTTGCCCTCGCGGTAGAAGGTCGGCGCGACCACCATGCCCTGGGTCAGCAGGTTCCTGAAGGGCTCGTCACCTTGCACCAGACCCTCGTCGCGCATCAGCTTGTGAAAGAAGCGTGCATACAAAAGGTGCAGGATGGCGTGCTCGATGCCGCCGATGTATTGATCGACCGGCAACCATTTCGCCGCTGCGTCCTTGTCCACCATGCCGGTGGCGCAATCGGGGCTGGTGTAGCGCGCGTAGTACCAGGACGATTCGACGAAGGTGTCCATGGTATCGGTCTCGCGGCGCGCCTTGCCGCCGCATTGCGGGCAGGCGCATTCGTAGAACTCCGGCATCTTCGCCAGCCGGTGCCGTCCGGCACCACGTCTTCCGGCAGCTTCACCGGCAGTTGCTCGTCCGGCACCGGCACATCGCCGCAACTCGGGCAGTGGATGATGGGGATCGGGCAGCCCCAGTAGCGCTGGCGCGAGATGCCCCAGTCGCGCAAACGGAACTGCACCTTCTTCTCGCCCAATCCTTTTGCGGCGAGGTCGGCGGCGATGGCATCCACGGCCTGCGCATAGTTCAGGCCGTCGTATTTACCCGAATTGACGCACACACCTTTTTCCTTGTCGGCGTACCACTCAGCCCATGCATCGGTGGAAAAATTCTCGTTTACGACCTGGATGGATTGCCTGATCGGCAGCCCGTACTTCTTCGCAAAATGAAAATCCCGCTCGTCGTGCGCCGGCACCGCCATCACCGCGCCTTCGCCATAGCCCATCAGCACGTAATTGCCGACCCACACCGGGATATGTTCGCCGGTGAGCGGGTGGGTGACTTTCAGGCCGGTGTCCATACCCTTCTTTTCCATCGTGGCGATATCGGCCTCGGCCACACCGCCCTGCTTGCATTCGTCGATAAAGGTAGCCAGTTTGGAGTTGCCCTGTGCGGCGCGGGTTGCCAGCGGGTGCTCGGCGGCCACGGCGACGAAGGTGACGCCCATGATGGTGTCGGCGCGGGTGGTATACACCCACAACAAATTGCTCTTCGTGGACACTCCCTCACCCTCGGTCCCTCTCCCGCCTGCGGGCGAGGGAAGAGATGTTCCGCCTGCGGCGGGGATTTCAAACGCGAAGCGCACGCCGTAGCTCTTGCCGATCCAGTTGCGCTGCATGGTCTTCACCTGCTCCGGCCAGCCGTCGAGCGTGTCGAGGCCGGCAAGCAGCTCTTCGGCATATTGGGTGATGCGAAAGAAGTACATCGGGATCTCGCGCTTTTCCACCAGCGCGCCGGAGCGCCAGCCGCGCCCGTCGATGACCTGTTCGTTGGCCAGCACGGTATGATCCACCGGATCCCAGTTCACCGTGGCCAGCTTCTTGTAAATGACGCCCTTGTTGAACAGCCTGGTGAACAGCCACTGCTCCCAGCGGTAATAGTCCGGCTTGCAGGTTGCGATCTCGCGCGACCAGTCAATGCCCAGTCCGAGCGACTTGAGCTGCTTCTTCATGTGGTCGATGTTGGAATAGGTCCACGCGGCGGGCGGCACGTTGTTGGCCAGCGCGGCATTCTCGGCGGGCAGACCGAACGCGTCCCAGCCCATCGGCTGCATTACGTCAAAACCTTTCATGCGGTGATAGCGGCTCAACACATCGCCGATGGTGTAGTTGCGCACATGCCCCATGTGCAGCTTGCCGGAAGGGTAGGGGAACATCGACAAACAATAATACTTGGGCTTACCACCATCACCGGAAGCGCGGAATGCCCGGCGGTTTTCCCAGTGTTGTTGCGCTTGCTGTTCGATGGATGCAGGATGATAGTCGGGCTGCATAATTTTGCGGTCTAGGTTCTGTTTTTTTGAATGCGGCATTATAGCGATATCGTCTTTGCCGCGCTCAAAGGCGATTCTGTTAAAGGTTATCGCTTTGCCAGAAATGACAAAAAATGAATTTTTAGGGATGCGCAGTAGTTGAGCGGGATCAGTAGTTGAGCAGGGTGCTTTGTTATAGAATCGCCGCCTAATACAAAGTTTTCATTCATATTGCTCCAGGAGAAATCACCATGTCGCACAAGCACCCCGTTATCGCTGTCACCGGATCTTCCGGCGCGGGTACCACCACGGTAAAACAAGCCTTTGAAAATATTTTCCGCCGCGAAAAAATCACTGCGGCGGTCATCGAGGGCGACAGCCTGCACAGCCTGGACCGCATGGCATTCCGTGCTGCTGCCGCCGAAGCTGCCAAGGCCGGCAACAACGCCTTCAGCCACTTTGGCCCGGGGTCCAATCACTTCGACAAGATCGAAGAAATGTTCAAGAAATATGGCGAGACCGGTATGTGCAAGCGCCGCTATTACGTGCACAGCGAGGATGAGGCCGCGCTTCACAACAAACACTTCGGCCTGACGGACCTGAAGCCCGGCATATTCACGCCGTGGGAAGATATCGAAGCCAATACCGACCTGCTGTTCTACGAGGGGCTGCATGGTCTGGTAACCGATGGCGACATTGACGTGGCCAAATATGTGGACTTGGGAATCGGCGTCGTGCCGGTGGTCAATCTGGAATGGATCCAGAAAATTCACCGCGACAAGGCCGAGCGCGGTTACTCGGCGGAAGCGACGGTGGATACCATCCTGCGCCGCATGCCGGACTACGTCAAGTTCATCACCCCGCAGTTTTCGCGCACCCATATCAACTTCCAGCGCGTGGCGACGGTGGACACATCCAATCCGTTCATTGCGCGCGATATCCCCACGCTGGATGAAAGCTTTGTGGTGAT
>Ga0209212_1004533_pt1 | contig 17116 bp, 12 predicted proteins | sample RifGroC2_FD_183996 | JGI IMG/M metagenome (GOLD analysis project Ga0209212, IMG submission 183996) | Groundwater microbial communities from Rifle, Colorado, USA - Groundwater C2 (SPAdes) (version 2) | ecosystem: Environmental > Aquatic > Deep subsurface > Groundwater | place: Rifle, Colorado...
GCTACAGCATCTTCAACAGCCTTTTTATCAGACTCCGGCAGTTTATCTTTGTTCTCATTAACAGTCTTTTCAGTGGTGTATATTAGCGAGTCAAGCTGGTTCCTTGCCTCTATCTCCTGCTTTTTCCTCTTATCCTCCTCTGCGTGAGACTCTGCATCCCTCACCATCTTCTTTATCTCATCCTCTGTAAGTGTGCTTGAGCCTGTAATAGTAATCTGCTGCTGTTTGCCCGTGCCTAAATCTTTTGCAGATACATTTGCAATGCCATTTGCATCTATATCAAATGTAACCTCTATCTGGGGCATACCCCTCGGAGCAGGAGGGAGTCCGACAAGATGGAATTTTCCGAGTGTCCTGTTATCCCTTGACATCTCCCTCTCCCCCTGAAGAACATGAATCTCAACACTCGTCTGATTGTCTGCCGCAGTTGAGAATATTTCACTCTTCTTAGTCGGTATAGTAGTATTTCTTTCTATGAGACGGGTCATGACACCGCCGAGTGTCTCTATTCCAAGTGAAAGAGGTGTCACATCAAGAAGAAGAATATCCTTTACCTCTCCTGCAAGGACGCCTGCCTGAACTGCCGCACCAAGCGCCACAACCTCATCAGGGTTTACACCTTTATGAGGCTCTTTGCCAAAAAACTGCCTCACCAAATCCTGAATCTTTGGAATCCTTGTTGAACCTCCTACAAGCACCCCCTCATGAATCTTCTTTGGGTCAAGCCCTGCGTCATCAAATGCCCTTTTGCAAGGACTAAGGCTTCTATCTATCAAATCTGCCACCATCTGCTCAAACTTCGCTCTTGTAAGCTTCATACTCAGATGCTTTGGCCCTGATGCATCGGCAGTAATAAATGGAAGATTTATCTCTGTTTCCATTGTTGATGAAAGCTCTATCTTTGCCTTTTCTGCAGTCTCCCTCAACCTCTGGAGTGCCATAACATCCTTGCTCAAATCAATCCCCTGGTCTTTCTTAAACTCTGCTATCATCCAGTCCATTATCCTCTTATCAAAATCATCACCGCCAAGATGCGTATCACCATTCGTAGCCTTAACCTCTACTACATTGTCACCAACCTCAAGAACTGATATATCAAATGTCCCACCGCCAAAGTCATAGACTGCAATCGTCTCATCCTTCTTTTTATCAAGGCCGTATGCAAGTGCCGATGCAGTAGGCTCATTAATTATCCTCTTCACCTCAAGTCCTGCAATCCTTCCCGCCTCTTTTGTTGCATGCCTCTGTGCATCATTGAAATATGCCGGGACTGTGATTACTGCCTCTGTAACCTTCTCGCCGAGATATGCCTCTGCAGATGTCTTCAATTTCTGAAGTATCTTGGCAGAAATCTCCTGAGGTGTATATTCTTTATCCCTTACAAGCACCCTTGCATCGCCACCTGAACCCTTTACTATCTTATAAGGAACCCTCTTTGACTCCTCTGTAACCTCGTCATACCTTCTACCCATAAATCTCTTTATAGAGTAAATAGTATTTTCAGGGTTGGTGATAGCCTGCCTCTTTGCGACCTGACCAACTAAAATATCTCCATCCTTAGTAAAAGCCACGACAGACGGAGTAAGTCTGCTACCCTCTTCATTGATAATTACCTTTGGCTCATTCCCCTCCATTATCGCAACTACAGAGTTGGTGGTGCCAAGGTCTATCCCTATTATTTTACCCATTTTGCCTCCTGATTAGTTTGTAGGATTTATTTTCAATATCAATATAATATTTGATTATATTAATGTCAAGGTAGGGAATTTCAACGACTTACTATTTTCTAAATCCTTCTATAACTTCCTTCACGACCTTAATAACATATTTCACATCCGAAACACTCATCTTTGGATAAAGAGGTAGGGATATGACCCTGTCTGATACATACTCAGCAACAGGAAACATCCCCCTCTCAAATCCCCCCCTTCCCCCCTTTGGTAAAGGGGGACATATGGGGGATTTATTTTGAAAATATGGCTGGAGGTGGAGTGTCCTGAAATGCACACCTACACCTACTCCATTATTCTGAATTTCGCTCATAATCTCATCTCTGTCGGCTTTAAGTCCTTCTGTCTTAATAATTATCACATACAAATGATGGGCATGTTTGATTCTCCCTTTTGTTTTCAGAGGGACTATTTCGGGGATATTTTCAAATGCCTCATTATACATATCTACATATTCCTTCCGTATTTTAAGAAAACCCTCAATTTTTTTAAGCTGATGAATGCCAATGGCTGCCTGAATATCAAACATATTGTATTTAAACCCCGGATAAAATAACTCCCAGTGCTGAAATCCCCCCTCCCCCCCTTTTTTAAAGGGGGAATTTTGCGGGAGATACCTCTTCCATGCATCCTTACTTATACCGTGAAGACTGAGCATCCTCGCCTTTTCAGCTAATTCATCATTATTGGTAGTCAGCATCCCACCCTCCCCTGTAGTTATATTCTTTGTCGCGTAAAAACTGAAGGATGTAAAATCGCCAATATTTCCAATCTTTTTCCCATTATACTCGGATTCAATTGCATGGGCTGCATCTTCAATCACAGATAGTTTATGCCTCTTTGCAATATTCATTATCCTGTCCATATCACACGGATGCCCTGCAAAATGGACAGGCATTATTGCCTTTGTCTTAGGGGTTATTTTTTTTTCAATCTTACTAACATCAATATTAAGTGTATCCATCTTTACATCTACAAAAACAGGGGTTGCCTTTTGATGTATAATGACATTTGCTGTTGCAGGAAATGTTATAGGTGTAGTAATTACCTCATCCCCCTCACCAATATTGAGGGCAGCAAGGGATAAATGTAATCCGGCAGTACAGGAATTAAGTCCTATGGCATGTTTGCAGCCGATATATTCCTTAAAATCCTCCTCAAACCTTTTTGTCCTTGGACCAGTAGTTATCCAGCCTGATTTAAGTGTATCAACTACCTCTTTTATTTCACCATGTTGGATGTATGATTGGTGAAATTGAACAGATTTTTTATTTTTTTTCTTCAAATACACTCTCAATCTCCTTTATTGGAATCTCTATATATTCTGCCTTTTCTTCTGGAAGGTTAATAGGGTTTTTAGTAGCAGCGCCTGATATATGTGATAATGGGGCAGGCCGCACTTTATTTAAAATAACCCACTCTCTATTGACTTTCTCCCAGTAGGCAGCAGATTCAAACTCTCTCCTTACAGGGGTACCTCTTGCAAAGGGGAAAAATATAGACATTATATGAATAGTATGAAATTTTGCATATCTTTCATCTTTATCAATAAAAACCTTCTCTATCTTTATGTCATGCAATATGGTATGAAATTGACGAAGCGGAGTATAAACCTGCGGTTTTGGATTCTGCTCGGTGACAGATGAATAGTCAAGCTGAATGTAGCCACTGGACGATATAAATTTGTCCATAGTCACTATATCCTTATATTCAGGATGCTGAAAGGAATACATTGTATTAAAATCATTAGATACCCTCGCCTTTATATACTGTAATTCCTTCTGATATGCCTCTTTTATATCTATTTTCCACATTTTCTGCTTAGGGATAGAGGAACATGTTGTGAATAATAGGCAGTAGGCAGCAAGCAGTAGGCAGTAGACATAAGACAACTGCTTACCCATTATTGCATATTGTTTTCTGCTTACTGCATACTTCTTACTGCTTACTATCATTTCCGTACCTCCATATTTGAAAAAAACCGATTCTCTTTTCTATGTGATAATTGTAAATTATAAAATTATACACCAGCGGTGCATAATTTGAAAATCGTCTTTCTTCTTTGTTGTCTATAGCTATATCTGCATATATTACATAGGCAGGTATCTTCTTTTTCAATTGCTCAACAACCTCTGTCTGTTCTTTCTCAGTTTTTAACTCCCCTGGCAGTAACCATTCATAATATGTAGGATTTTTTCTATCAGTTAGAAAATACCAGATAGGGTTAAATGGTATTGCAAAGATTGTATCTTCTGTCTTTGTATTATTCCTTATATATCCTGTTATTTCTTTTATCCACAACGCTTCTACAGGGTCAGCATAAATATTATTTGCCCTTTCTATTGATAATCTTACATGGTTTTTTCTCAATTCCCCAATTGAGCCTGCATAAAAATCGCTGTGAAAAATCATTTCATATAGAAACCATAACGGTAAAATTAAGATAATTGCATAAGAGAGCATCCTTTCACCTGTCCATTTTAGCAGTTTTATACGAAACAGATATAAGAGATATCCGCCTAATATAAATGCAGGAGGAAGACATCTTATGAGGTTGTCAAATCCTGCCCGCCATATAACAAGGTTATATGTATAAATACCAAAGAAAAGGATAGTAGCAAGAAAGGTTCGGAGTTCCCCCTCACCCTCCCCTCTCCCCCCGCCCCTCTCTCCCTCTCCCTCTGGGAGAGGGTTGGGGTGAGGGTGGGTGAGGGGATTTCGGATTAATATAATAAAAATTAGAAGATAAATAATCAGGGGTATGTAAAAGAGTAGGACTGAAAAGATTTCATAAATATCAAACCTTCTCCACAATTCATGTGAAAAGATATTAGGAAATGGATTGCCCCATGAACCACGAATCTTAAAGACATAAAAATAAGAATCATATAAAAAGGCATACATATCAATCATTCTTAGATAGTAGAAGGCTAAAAAAATAGACGCTATACTCAAAGTTATAAAGAAATATTTAAACGCCCTTACCCCCCCGTTCCCCCCCTTATAAAGGGGGGGATGAAGGGGGGGTATTAGCATTAAAGCTATTGATATAATAATAATGCCAATACCAATCTCAAGCTTAAAGAATATAGAAAGGATAGATGAGATGGCAAGAACCACCCCTCTTTCCCCTCCTTTGTAAGGAGGGGATGAAGGGGAGGTGGGGTTCTCCTTTTCAAGACATGTCTTGACATTTTGCAAGTCAAGATACCAGAAAATCACATATATGCCAAAGATTGTAAATATAGGATAGAACCTGTTATAGTAAACAGCAGGTGAGATAAGGAATAAGATTGAAGGTATAATTGACAGAAAATATGATGGAATCAGCCTTAACGAAACTGAATATACCATTGTAGCAGCTATAGCCGTCATAACTGCTACTGCAATTCTAATTGCAGAGATATTAATTCCGAATATTTTAAACAGAACGGCACCGAGAAGATAGCGGCCAGGGGGGTAGCCATTAAAATCAACATAGACTGATTCCCCTTCCAAAGTCCGGAGGGAGCCGTTCAAAAGCACACCCTCATCCCAGAGGTTTATGCCGTAGTTTTGGAATATCAGAAGATAGGATAGAGAAAGAAAAAATATTAAGATATATACTACAAAAGTTTTTTTCCACATTTGTAGCGAAAGGAAGTTAGAAGATTTCAGGTTGTTTTATTTAAAGCCTTTTTAATGTCTGCTGCAAATGTTTCGTCTCTGTCAAGTTCAATAGCCTTTTCAAGATTCTGCCTTGCCAACGGCTTATTTCCTGCAGCCATAAAAGCCATTCCTAAATGATAATGCACCTGAGCCAGATATTTGGTTTCTGCTGCTGGTATTAATTTAATAGCCTCCTGCATATAGTCTAATGCCTCTTTATATTTCCCCTTTTTGTAGTTTGCCCATCCAAGCCCATCAAGAAAATAGAACCGCTTATTTTCCTCTTTATTTGCTTTCTGTCCATTAGTAAACATATCAATTGCCTTATCCAAATCACCTTTATCAATAAGGATAAATCCCATGCTTACATAGGCAGAAGTAAAATAAGGTTCATTTTTTATAATAGTTTCAAATTCGGCTGCTGCCTTATCCGATTGTCCTTTTGAATTATAATAATTACCAATCTCATGCCTTGCCAGAGAAAATCTTGGAAGTATATTTACAGCATTCTGCCATTCTTTAACGGCATTCTCCATATCCCCTTTATCCCTGTGGATATTACCAATGGCATAATGAGAGAATACATCATTTGGATTTAACTCTATTGCCTTTTTAAACTCAGCCACTGCATTGTCATATTCCTTTTTCTCATAATGTATTAACCCAAGGTTATAGTGAGCCATAAAGTAGTTCGGAAGTATCTCAAGTGCCCTTTTAAAATTCTTTATCGCTGTTTCGTAATCACCGCTATCCTTGTAATAATTACCTATATTATTAAGGGCATGGGCATTATCAGGCTTTGCCTTTAATGACTTCTGCCATAATTCAACCGCCTCTTTTCTTTTCCCTCTGGTGTAAAGGACTGTTGACATATTGTTTATAGAAGCTGCATCTTCAGGGGTCAGTTCAGCAACCTTCTTCCATTCCTCTACCGCCTTATCCACCTTCCCCATCTGAAAATATTCATTCCCCATATTAAAATGAATACTTGCCTCCTCTTTTTTAGAGAGAATATCTTTTTTTTCTTGCTGACAGGAGGGGAGTATAATTATTGTAGTAATTAATAAGATAAAGAGAAAATGATTTTTCATAATTAAAAAATGAACAAAAACCTGATTTTTGCCACAAAGACACGAAGACACTAAGTAAAAATTATTCCCTATTTCTTTGAGCCTTTGTGTCTTGGTGGCTAAAGATTTTATAATTTCCTACCCATAAATAAAAAAAGCAGCCCGATCTCTCGGGCTGCTTCAAAAAACATCACTTTTTACTTAAACTTAGAACTCACCCAAATCCATAGTAAATCCTGACTGGCTTCCAACTGCCCCATTGTAAACACATGCCCATCCAGCAAAATTATCAGCTGCTGAAGATCCTGTGTTTACCAAACCATAACCAAAACCGCTTGATGATGTTGCATATCTGCCACCGGCAGTTGACCATACATTAGTTGACAATGATGTTCCAATCTGCCATGTATCAATCAACATCTGCTGTCCCGCTCCTTCAGCTGTAAAGGTAGCTACTGCGAATGTTGCACCTGCAGTTGTCGCAGGAGTTCCAGAGGTAGGTAATACTGTATAACCGCCATTATCATCTGTTGCAGTAAGCGTTACGGTAATTGTCTTACTTGTGGAAGTGTAGTCAGTACCATTTCCCTGAGGAATACCATTTCCTACAATGCTTATAAATGTATACATGCCACCGCCATGCTGCCAGAATGGAATTATCTTCTTAGCTGCAAATGCTGATGGTGCGGTCATTGAAAATAAAACTGTGATTGCTACCAAAACTGCTAATATCTTTTTCATAATTTCCTCCTAAATAACTATTAAAAAGCAACCTTTAAAAAACAGCACTAACCTTCTTCTTCGAATTCTCCCTCTTTCCAACACCTCCTTTCTGTTTATGATTTTCTCGTTTGCTATTTTACAATCGGGTCTAATTTAACCCATCCTGATAAACTTGTCAAGAAAAATTTTTCGTGTTTATTCCCCCCTTAACATAGGGTGATATTTAGGGGGGGTATAATTCCCCCTTAGCCAATTACTATAGTATTACCTTTATTTCGTGTTTAAATATACATCAATTATTTCTTTTGTCAAGAGAAAAAGTAAGTATATTTTATTTAATACTATTTTCGGCAATATAACAGAAAACTTTAATAAATAATATAGGGAGGACTAAGGCTCAACTCCGGTTGACAGCTACCGATAAATCCTATAAGATGAAAAAAAGCTTAATTTCACCGCAGAGTCGCAAAGGTCGCAGAGAAAATCAAAAAAATAATATTTTTCTAACTTTGTGTCTTTGTGTCTTTGTGGTTTAAAATTTCCTATGACAGAAAGAAAAATAGAAAATATTCTGTTGATATTTCCAACCTGTACCATATTTGAAGGGAAGGAGACAAAGAGGGCAGCGCCACCGATGGGGCTTACATATCTGGCAAGTGTCCTGAAGGAAAACTATAATGTGAGGATTCTGGATACAATTGCCGAGGGTTTTGAGCATGAAGAGAAGGTTTCCGATGGGAGAATAAGGTATGGGATGTCCTTTGACAGTATAAAGAAGGTCATTACGGATTTCAAACCTGATGTTGTCGGTGTATCCGCCCTATTCTCATCCCAGAGTGAAGAGGCGTATCAGATATGCAGGATTGTTAAAGAGGTGGATAGGGATATAATTGTGGTGATGGGAGGACCCCATGCAACGGTGCTACCTTACGATGTAATGAAGATACCATACATTGATTACATAATATTAGGCGAGGGGGAGAATAGTCTTTCTGATCTTCTCAGGAAGATTGAAAAAGGGGATGATATAGGAGATGTAGGCGGTCTGGGATACAGAAAAAATGGTGATATAAAAATTAATCCGGGTAAAAGCTATATACAGAATTTAGATGACCTCCCCCTTCCGGCAAGAGAACTATTGAACATGGCAATATACTCTAAGATAAATTCCCCTCATGGAAAACCTATAGATAGCTTACGACTTCCATTTACGCCGATTGTAACATCAAGGGGGTGCCCTGCCAGTTGTACTACATGCTGTGCCCCATCCGTATGGGGGAAGGGGAATTTCAGGTTCAGGTCTGCAGAAAATGTCCTCAAGGAAATTGAAACAATAGTTATGCAAGGGTACAAAGAGTTCTATTTTGACGATGATAACTTCTCTTTCAACAGAGAGAGAATTATTAAGATATTGAATGGTATGATAGAGAGGAAATTTGATCTCACATGGTCTACGCCAAATGGGGCATTTATTAACTCTCTGGATGATAATCTGTTGACAACGATGAGGGAGAGCGGCTGTTATCATGTAACATTTGCAATAGAATCCGGAAATCAGGAGATACTCACGAAGGTTATGAGGAAGCCGATAAGCTTAAAAAGACTTCCGGGCCTAATAAAAAAGACAAAAGAATTAGGAATGGGGAGTGCAGGATTCTTCATGATAGGATTTCCCGGCGAAACGAAAGAGCATATAAATAATACTATAAGATTTGCAAAAGAACTGATTGATATAGGGCTTGATTATGCATCCTTTTTTATTGTTACACCTCTGCCCGGAACTGAACTTTATAAAATGTGCAAGGAAAAGGGATATTTGATTGAAGATGTGGACATATCAAAGTATATGTATGCAAAAGGGGTTATCTCTACTGATGAATTCACCCCGTCATATTTAGAGAGGATAAGATTTGAAGCCTGGAGAACAGTCAATTTCTAAAAATCCCCCCTTAATCCCCCCTTTAGACAAGGGGGGGGATTCTTGGGAGGTTGATATCTCAGTTGTCATACCCCTCTTCAATGAAGAAAAAAATGTGGAGATGTTGAGCCACACTCTTATTGATGTCCTGAGTAAAGGGAAAGAGAGTTTTGAGATAGTCTATGTTGATGATGGAAGCACGGATAAAACCCTTCAGATACTTAAAGCCTTGCATGAAAAATACAATTTCATAAAAATTATCAAGTTTGCAAGAAACTTTGGCCAGCAGAGGGCAGAATCAGCAGGTATAAGGTATGCAAGAGGAAAGATTATAATCACTATGGATGGCGACCTTCAGTATAACCCTCAGGATATCCCGAGGTTCTTAAAGAAAATAGAAGAGGGTTATGATGCTGTCATAGGTTATAGGGAGAGCAGAAAGGAGGGTTTTTTTACAAGGAGATTACCATCCCGTATTGCCAATATTATCATGTCATTCCTGTCAGGTGTGCATTTTAAGGATATTGGATGCCCTTTCATTGCATTCAGGAGAGAGTTGAAGGAGGGGATTGAGAATTACGGTGAGGCTGGAGAGGGGAATACCTCCTTTTTTATTCTCTGGCGGGCATCAAAAATAGGAGAAATAGAGATTGATGCATCAAGACGAGAATCAGGAAGGACAAGCTACCGTTTTACCTCATTATTTACACTTTTGCTGGAGATTATAATAGCCTTTTCTATAAGGCCGTTTCAGATATTTATACTTGTCTTCACAGGGGCAACTGCAATATTTCTCAGTATAGTACTCCTTTTATCTTCTATATTCAGGCTTATACCACCTACAGAAACATTATATGTGATACTTTCTTTTTTATTCTTCTTTGCCGGTATAGAGCTTGTTGCACTTGGTATAATAAATGAGAGGATATCAAGAATGACAAGCAGGTTACAGAATAAACCCCTCTACATAATAGAAAATATTTATGAATGATTCCTCTTACTCTATGTCCAAAAGAAGGATGGAGTGGGACATCAATGTAGAGATGTATCCCGATCCATGCGGCATGGTGGGCAGGCCTGTATCCAGTCATGAATTTTCATGCCTTATTGAGGATATAAAAGAAAAACTCAATATTAATTCTATAAAAGTTGTCGGTAGACGGTTTTTAGATGTGGGCTGTGGAAACAGTTTTCTTTTATCCAAGATAAAAAATGGGATGATGCCCTTTGGTATTGATTTTTCCGTGGCTATGATTAAAAAGGCGAGGGAGATAATGCCAGAGGCAGGACTCATTATCGGTGAGATAAATGCCCTCCCCTATGCTGATAATGTATTTGACAGGGTTTTGTGCTATAACACATTCCATCACTTCCCCTCTGAAGAATATGCCATGAAAACCATTAAAGAATTGGTGAGGGTCTGCAAAGAGGGCGGCTATATTATGATAGGAGATATACCAAGTTCTAAGCATAAGAATAAACTGACAGTAGAAGAATTAAAGAGATACAGTCAATCAAACCGTCCAGGAATTCATAGATTGGATAAGTGGATGTTTTATGACCTTGAGATATTATTGAAGCTGATTGAAAGTTTGAAATGCGCAGGTCAGATACTATACCAGCCCAAAAATCTTAAGTCATCCCATTACAGACTTGATATTGCAGCAAGAAAACTATGACTGTAGTAATTCTCCAACCCGGTTATCTCCCATGGCTCGGTTTTTTCGACCAGATGTATAAAAGTGATAGATTTGTCATTCTTGATGATGTTCAATATGATAAACATAGCTGGCGAAATAGGAATAGAATAAAGACAGACAGAGGGATTCAGTGGCTGACAGTCCCGGTGCTCATATCTGGGAAAAATCAACCGATTATAAAGGGTGTCCTTATTGACAATAAAATGAACTGGCGAAAAAAACATCTGAAGGGCATAGAACAGAACTATAAAAAATCGCAATTTTTTAAAGATTATTTCTATATATTTGAGGAGACATTTTCAAAAGAATGGAAATATCTTATAGATTTGGATATGGAATTTATCTACAGATTAAATGCCGTATTGGGGCTGAATAGAAAGATTATTTTTGCCTCTGACCTGAATATAAAGACTGACAAAACCGAGAGGCTTATTAACATATGTCAAATGCTTAATGCATCTAAATATCTGACAGGAGATACTGCCAAAGAGTATATAGATGCGGGTGAGTTTATTAAACATAATATACAGTTAGAATTCCATAATTATAGCCATCCGACTTATAAACAACTATATGGTGAATTTATACCCTATTTATCGATTATTGACTTAATCTTTAATCATGGGGATGAAAGCCTTGAGATTTTAACAGGACAAAAAAAGGTTACATCTTTATTTCTTTAAGCAACATCTCTGTATTTTTAGCCCTTTCTTTATTTGTGTCATACTTAATACTCATACTTAGATAATGTACTGCCTTATCAAGAAACCCATTCCTTTTGTATAGTTCTCCAAGGTATAGATAAGACACGGGATTGTTTGGTTCAATATTTATAGCCTTTTCAAACTCACTTACCGCACCGTTTATAAACCCCCTATTTTCATATATGAGCCCAATATTATAGTATGCCTTTAAATAGTCAGGCTTAAAGCTTAACGCAGTCTTTAACTCATTTACTGCTTCATCAAATAACCCCCTTTCCGCCAGTATAGTTGCCATATTATTATAAAGCATCACATTTTTTGGATCAAGTTTAAGCCCTTCTTTAACGGATTCTTCTGCCTTTTTAAAATCGCCAAGTTTTATATAGGCATTTGATAATTCCAAATAGGCATCCACATGCTCATTAATCTTTTCTGGCGTTAACTTTAATACTATATTCATTTCACTCACAACATCTTTATACATCCCTTCCTCTTTATATATCTTTCCAGCCATCAAATGGGAGGGGAGATGAATCGGAAGTATCTTTGCAGACCTTTTAAATTCCATAATGGCATTCCTGAATTGTTTCTGCTGCGCATATTCTATCCCTAAATTATAATAGACCCTTGCCTTGTTAGGAGATTTCTTAGCAGAATCCTGCCATAATCCTATTGAGTCATTCCATATAATATTCCGTTTTACTGTCATGACAGAAAGGGAAAGAAGCACCATAGTTATAATTACATTTTTATATCTGCTAATCCTGTTCAATAAATCTGCAAATCCAATAGATAATCCAACTGCAGGGAGGTAAAGTCTGTGCTCTGCTGCAAAATCGAGGAGAGGTACTATGCTTGATGTTGGTATCAGTGTAATAAGAAACCATAAAATCGAAAAGGATAATAACTTTGACTTATAAAAAAGCTTATAAGATAAAAACAGCAGAAGAGAAATTAAAATAACTGCGAGGATAACAGCAGGTTCAATTGATAAGTTGGACATGGGGATATCAGGGTCTACATTGAGATTTACAGGTATCAGAAACAATCTCAAATAATAAAATACTATAACCTTCAGTTCGGTAAGGAAATATTTCCAGGGGGTAATATATTTTAAGATTTCTCTCGACATGGTTATAGCCATATCACCGCCAAAGAGATAAAACCTGTACAGCAAATAGGCAATCAGGAGAACAGATGGAATCGCTATATAAACCCTATACGCCTTTAAGAAATTGACAATCCCTTTTCCTCTATAAAGAAAAAAGAACAGGTATAAAAGCAATATGATTGGCAATGTAACTGTGTCTTCCTTTGAACCTATGGCTAAAACGAAGGAAGCTATTGATGACAGATAGAATAATCCCCTCTTGAAATTTGCATACCCCTCCCCCTCTGCAATATATCCCCTGATAAAGAGATACAGGGAAAGCAGATAAAAAAAGGTTGCCAGTATGGATGACCTGCTTACTATGTATGTAACCGACTCCGTATTTATTGGATGGACTGAAAATAGGAGGGCTGACAATAATGGAATATTTCTCAGTGAGGAATATCCCAGAGGCTCACTACATCTGAGTGTTAAACCAGCCATTAAATATACAAGGATAGATACCGATAAATGTAATAGAAGATTTACAACATGATACCCCAATACATTATATTCACCTATGAGATAGTTGAGGTGAAAGGTAAGAAAGAGGATATAGCGGGAGATAAATCTATATCCGTTAATACTCTCCAGTGACTTTAAAGCCTCATTCCCCACAATGGCTGTTTCATCATCAAAATGAAAAGGGGCTTGAAATGTATTAAAATATACAACCGATGTTAAGGTTATTATAATAAAAATCTGATAATAAGATTTGATTTTCATATCTGTGATAGTTATAATCAAATTTAATTTAACATATATTTAGCTTCTCATCAATTTTTACTATATATTATGAAGACAATATTAATTACAGGCGGTGCCGGTTTCATAGGAAGCAACTTTGTCAAGTTTATCTATAACAAATATCCTGATTACAGGATAATAGTGCTGGATGCCCTCACTTATGCAGGAAATACTGATAATTTTCTTGATTCAATGAAGGACAATTCCAGATTTGTCTTCTGGTACGGTAATGTTAGAAACGGCGAACTTATTGATGAATTGGTATCCCAGTCAGATGTGGTCATCCATTTTGCTGCAGAATCCCATGTGGCAAGGTCTATCTTTGACAACATGATATTCTATGAAACGGATGTCATCGGAACTCAGGTGGTAGCTAACTCAGTTTTAAAATATAACGGCAAGATTGAGAGATTCATCCATATCTCATCATCAGAGGTCTATGGAACTGCACTCAGCGAACCGATGACGGAAGAACATCCGCTTAATCCTAAAAGCCCATACGCAAGTGCAAAGGCAGGTGCAGACAGGCTGGTTTACTCTTACTGGGCTACCTATGATATACCTGCAATTATAATAAGGCCATTCAATAATTACGGACCGCATCAGCATCTGGAAAAGGTAATACCAAGATTTATCACAAGTGCCATATTAAATGAACCCCTCACTGTCCATGGAGATGGGAAAAACGAGAGGGACTGGGTATTTGTAGAGGATTGCTGTAATGCAGTAAATAAGGCACTCCATTGCGACCTGAATAAGGTCAGAGGCGAGGTAATAAATATAGGTACAGGGAGGAGTATAGATGTGATAACAATTGCCCGGATGGTTTTAAAAATAATGAATAAGCCTGAATCGCTTATAAGATTTATAACTGACAGACCTGGTCAGGTTGAGAAGCATATCTCCTCAAAAGAAAAGGCGTCAGAATTCTTAAAGTGGAGTCCTGCAACAGACTTTGAAACTGGTCTGAGAAAGACTATAGAGTGGTATAAAAATAATGAACAGTGGTGGAGAAAACTCCTCTGGATGAGGTCTATCCCTATTGTTATGAAGGATGGGAAGAGAGAACTGTATTAAGCAATGAGTAATGAGTAATGAGTAAAAAATCATTGCTGATTGTTAATTGCTAATTGCTCATTCTTAATATATGAGGGTCATTTCAGGCACATTTAAGGGGCGAAAACTTATTCCTCCGAAGGGACTAACTATCCGCCCCACGCCTGACAAGGTAAAAGGTGCAATCTTTAATATACTTGGAGATAGAATTATTGAATCATCGTTTTTAGACCTGTTTGCAGGGACTGGGGCAATTGGAATAGAGGCTCTAAGCAGGGGTGCAAAAGAGATAATCTTTGTAGATGACAATATAAAGGCGATAAATCTTATAAAAGAAAACCTTTCAAGATGCAAGATGCAAGATGCAAGATGCAAGATTGTAAAGGAAAATGCAGTAGAATTCATTAAAAGCGTAGGGCAGGGCTTTAGCCCTGCGAAATTTGACTTCATATTCCTTGACCCGCCATATAAATCTGATTTGGGTGAAAAGGCATTAATAGAGATATCCAGCTTTAATATTTTAAAAGAGGATGGAGAGATAATATGGGAGCATTACTATAAAACCCCCCCCCTACCTCCCCCTTTATTAAAGGGTGGCGAGGGGGAATTACAATTGAAAAGGACTATTTGTTACGGTGATACTGCACTTTCCTTCTTCAGTTATCATTAACCAACATTAAATATCCTGTTATAAACCCCTCTCACATTTTCAGTACAGGATTCAAAATCTTTATACAATTTATCAACTGAACTGCCTCCGTTTTCCTTATAACCAAGCCTTCTTGCCAATAACGAAAGTTCATCCCCTGACTCAGGGATAACAGCCAATGGGCGGTCATGTTCTATTCTGATCCTATTCTCAATCCTCCTTAAAAATATATAGCCGGCCGAAAGTATTCTATACCCATCCTCTGTGATAAGTTTTTTTTCGTATAATATTTTCAAGGACTCCAGACTCCCTGTCTTTCTCAGTTCTGTAAATCTACCGCCGTTTTTAAGCTGTAACAACTGGACAATAAATTCAATATCTACAATCCCGCCCCTTCCTAACTTTATATTCCTCTTTGTCTCCCCACCTCTTACCAGCTCAAGTTCCATCCTCTTTCTCATCCTGTCAATCTCCTCAGTCATATTCTGCTCAAATGGGGTCTCATATACAAATTTATGAATTATGTTTATCAGACTCATGCCAGGTTTTTCATCCCCTGCGATGAATCTTGCCTTTATAAGTGCCTGCCTCTCCCATATCTCTCCCCTTTTCGTATAATAATCCTCATATCCTTTTATGGGTATAACGAGGGCACCCTTTTCTCCATCAGGGCGGAGTCTGGTATCAACCCTGTAGGCAAAACCGAATCTCGTCACACCTCCTATGGCAAATATCAATTTTTCGCACAGTTTGGAGAAAAAAGTTTGATTGCTTATCCTGTTTTCTCCACCGTGAATTCCGCCCGTCCCTCCGTCATCTGAATAGACAAACACTATATCTAAATCTGACCCGAAATTTAATTCCCTCCCTCCAAGCTTGCCAAGCCCTATCACTGCAAACTGACTCATCGCCCCATTCCGATCTTTCATAGGGATTCCATACCTGTTTATGAGTTCATCCTCTGTCAGCTTAAGAGAGAATTCCACATAGACATCCGCCAGATTTGAAAGCTCTGAGCTGATTCCGCTAAACTCAACTATACCCAAAATATCCCTCAGCCCTATCCTGAGTTCCTCTCCCCTTTTAAACTTACAGAGTTCATCCAGTGACTTCTCATAAGAATCAGCTGACTTTAAAATCTTCCCCATCTCATCTCTTAAACTCTCCTTTGTCTTTTCTTTATAAATACCTTCAGCAATCAAAAGGGAATCTGCCAATTCGGGCTGCTGGATAAGTATATTTGACAGAAACTGGCTTGTCCCGAAAAGGGAACAGAGGCTCCTGACAGCCGCTTCACTCTTAGATAGGACAGAATAGATGCCCTCCCTCACCCTCCCCGCATCAACAAATTTTTCAAAATTATTGATTGAGAGGTCAGGGTCAGGCAGTTTTATACATTCTTTTAATAGAGAAGGGAGCATCTGATTGAAATATCTCTTACTCCTGATAGTGGGATGGGCAAATGCCCCCCCGTCTCTCATCAAGAGCAGGTTTCTGCGGCTCATCTCAGGCGATTTAAACCCTATCTGCTTAAGTGTGGCAATTGATGAGGTTGGATCATCCATATCTATCTGCCACTGCAATTCCCCCTCCATCACCTCGGTAACATCAAATATCTCTGTGGAAAAGAGGTTATCGTATATTTCCCTGACATTTTTTGTATGATAGTCATACAGGGTCATCAATTGGGATTCGGGATTTTTAAGCTCTGGCTTCTGCGACACATCCACTGCGACCCAGCCACCGGATGGGTGCCCCCTGCCCCTGCACATCTTTCTATATAATGTCAGTTGTTCTCCAGGCTCATCAGGAATATTATGTGTCTGCCTTCCGCTGAAGAACTGAATCCTATTCTCCAAATCTCTTAAAAAAAGGTAGGCATTTGAAAGGCTGAAATACTCGGCGTATGAGAGAAGCCCCTTTTCCGATATTCTATGCAGTCCCCTCATTGAATTCCTCTCCCTGAACCACTTCTCCTTGCCGCCATATATCAACTGAAACGACTGGACAATAAACTCAAT
>Ga0209212_1004536_pt1 | contig 17110 bp, 15 predicted proteins | sample RifGroC2_FD_183996 | JGI IMG/M metagenome (GOLD analysis project Ga0209212, IMG submission 183996) | Groundwater microbial communities from Rifle, Colorado, USA - Groundwater C2 (SPAdes) (version 2) | ecosystem: Environmental > Aquatic > Deep subsurface > Groundwater | place: Rifle, Colorado...
CTCGCTGCTCTGTCCTGAATCCGAATTCTTCGTTGTAAATACGCTTGACCTCTCCTTTCAGTATCTTGTCAATACCGTAAGGAAGCTTGGTATGGAGTCCGGGACCTACCGTCTCTTTATAGCTGCCGAATCTCAGAATAACGGCCTCTTCGTTTGCCTTTACGGTATAGAAGGCGGTATATCCGGTAATGATAACAAAAATGACGATCAATAATGGGGGTATAAATTTTTTTACCGACCCCCATGGGATATCCTCGAAACGTACATCTTGTGGTCTTTTGTACTGTCCATAATCTGGCATATCGCATCCTCCTTATAAAACTTTTGTAATTTCATCTACCTTAAATATCGGCATTTTTACAATTTTCCCCCTTTTCAAAAGTCTTAGCCCATCAGTATTTTTTGTGAGTTTACCTATAGGTGTACATAGTATACCATTCTCTGCGAGGATGGCAATAACTTCTTTTGTGTCTTTTGGGTCAAGTGCAATCAGCAGTGCTCCCGATGCAATGAGGCCAAGTGGCTGGATATTGAATAGTTTACAAATCTGTTCTGTTTCTTCATAACATGGAATCTTTTCCGCATCAACGAGAACCCCCGTTCCTGATACCTTAGCAAGTTCCATTATACCTGTAGCCAGCCCGCCTTCCGTAGGGTCGTGCATGGCATGGATTTTGGCTACTTTATTGGCTAACAAGGCGTCTGCGACGACACTCAATCCCGGCTTGTCTACGAATGCCAGTGCCTTTTTGAGAAATCGGTCACCAAATTGCTTTCTTATTAATGCGGTCTTTTCCCGTGCAATAATGGTCGTTCCTTCTATGGCAATACCCTTTGTAAGCAAAAGATCATCACCCGGTTTTGCATTGGCATTTACTACAAGTTTATCCTTTTCAACCTCACCAAGCATGTGACCTATAATAATTGGCCGATCAACCTTAGAAGAAATTTCCGTATGGCCGCCGCATAGCGTAATATGGAGTGATTGAGTTGCTTCAACAATATCACGAAATATTCGCGTAACCAGTTTTGCATCAGTCTTTCCTTCTGGCAGCAATGCCGTTGCCAGGAACCACTTCGGAGTAGCTCCCATTGTGGCAATGTCATTGGCATTTACATTAACGGCGTACCAACCGATGCGGTGCGTGGTAAAAGTAATTGGATCTGTCTTGGCTACCAGGTACTTATTGCCAAAGTCAATGACAGCCGCATCCTCACCTATCCTTGGACCTACAATAACCCTTGTATCCTTTATGGGATTTGAATTCAGTAGTTTTTCTAGTAGCCTAAAATCAAGCTTTCCAACGGGAAAGTATTTCATAATTTAAGTATGCAAAAATCAAATGTGAATTAAATTTGAGATTTACAATTTTAGATTTAGGATTTTTTTAATCGTTCGACTGGGCGCTCACGACAAAGTCTAAAATCGTAATTTGTAAATCGTAAATTTTGTCTAAAACGTATATCGTACTGATCTGTCTAAATAGTAAATGGGTTGGGCAAACTCTTACGTTTATGTAACATCCCTTATGTCCCTTAAACCAACCTGTTCACGGCTCATGAAGGGTTCACCGTAATCAACCCTGATCAGGTTGCCGTAATACTGATTCTTCGCCGTGATTGTACTACTAATATATTTCCAACGTGCATCATCATAGGCAAACTGTGATTTATAAATCCTGGCAATCTGTAGCTTCTTTTCAAATTCATTGCTGATATCTAGTATAAATGAGGGAGTGACATGTACCCGGAAATGGGAACAAAGGTAATAAAAGATGTGCATAGGATAGCAGGGATCGCCCGGAATGTCAGATTTTGTCAGCTTCGCATAGAATCTGGCTGCCTCGCCTATCTGCGTAGTTTGAACGTGATCAGGGTGTGCATCAATCCAGTAAGGAAGAAAGAGGATTTGTGGACATATCTTTCGAATCACGGCAGCAACCTTTTTGCGTATTTCTATGCCGTCCATGAGGTAGCGATTGGGAAGATCAAGCACCGTTCTGCTTTTTACTCCAAGCAAGGCAGCCGACTGCTCCCATTCTTTCTTTCGGATTTCCGGACTTCCGTGCGGTGTAGGTTCACCATTGGTCAGATCAAGGATGTGAACATCATATCCAAGCAAAACCAATTTCAGAATGCTGCCTCCCATACCGCCTTCTACATCATCGGGGTGTGGGCCTATAGCAAGAATGGTTGTCATATTAAAACCTTTATAGCAGAGTTATTGAAGAAAATACTTTAAACACAACAGTATAATATGGCAAACACCATGCTGATTCAAGTGAGAAATCGCTGAATAGGATTTAACTACAGAATGCGCATAAAGCTATTTTTTAAGATCGTTATGTCTGAAGATTGCTATATTATCACCATGGACAACTCTAATGATTAAGTAAGAAGCATAAAATTACGATTATTAAATAGTCTCTAATTTTCCTTGCAAATTTAGCATGATTCCTTTAACTTGATATTATCTATATTACAATTAAAATAAGTTTTATTATTTAGGAAAAGGTTTTTCATGAAAAGTCATATTATCTTCCTTAGTTTTTTTCTAGTATTTCCCATACTTGGTTGTAGTAAGAACGATTCTGCATACACCAATGTAGGAATTCTTCATAAATCAAATGGCACCGGTGATGAAATTATTAAAACTGACCCAGGTTCTCAAAAACCAGACACCCAGCAGATCAATAACAGGTTAAAAATAATGAGTAATAACGACCGTTTCCAATTTGCGCTTGATTGCGGAAACCAGGGCAGATATTCAGAGGCTCTTGCCGCATATAATATGATACTGGAAACTGATAAAAATTATCCCGACCTTTACTATTATCAAGGCTTGTTATATCGTGATATGGGTATGCTGGACGAAGCTATCTGCGCCTTTCAAACGGCTATCACTCAAAATCCAAATTCTGCAGAGGCACACTATAACCTTGGTTATGCTTACCGATGTAAGGGATTGCATAGTGAAGCTATTCCAGAATATCGAAAGGCATTGGAACTTATCCCTGAAAATAAAGCAAAGCAGTTAGCCTATGTTCATTACAATCTTGGGTTTTCCTGCTTTTCTAGCGGAATGATTGATGATGCGATCTCGCAATTCAATAAGGCGCTTGCTTATAAACCCAAAGACAAGGAAATACATCAAAAGCTCGGCATCGCATACACTGCAAAGGGTTGGGCAGATAAAGCCAAAGATGAGTTTTTGCTTTGTACTGAGAATGATAAACCAATAAAGAAAATTCCATAATTAAATTGATTAGGACGCAGATTTTCACAGATGCACACAGATTATAATTTCATCTTTTAATTTTTAAAAATCTTACACTCCGTGTTCATCTGTGTTTATCCGTGTCCAAATGAAAATTACAGGAGAAATGCATGAAAGACCTCAAAAGCAGGCTTGATTTATTAGAAATAGATCTAAAAAAACTGGGAAAGAAAATTAAAGCAGACGGCCCTTGTGGCTCCGAAGAGGACTGGCATCATGTATTGCAAAGGGTAAGGAAGATTGAGGAGTTTGCCATTGCACAATTAGCAATTAAGAAGTATTTAGAAGAACATAAATAACCGCTGTAAAACTGCCTCGCTTTAACATCTGAAATTGGACTTTCATATAAACATGTATCTAAAAATGGGGCAAGAATATTTATCATATTTCGTAATCCTACCGGAAGTTTTTTGCATTTTCATCTTAATTCATACAAGATAGCCCACGTATGTTTATAAATAAAAAAGAGATTATTCTCAACATCAATAAAATTATTTTCTCCAGCCTGGACATACGGGAAGTATACCAAACTATGAGCAAGGAGCTTTCAAAGGTAATTGATTTTGACAGGCTGAGCGTCACCCTTATTACAGAAAATAATGCTCTGTATGAGAACTTTGTGCTGTCGAAAGATTATGAATATACCGCCCTTAAAGAGGGAGTTCTGTATCCAATGGAAGGAAGTATGATGAAAAGGGTGATACAGTTCCGTCAGCCAGTAATAGTTGAGGATACCTCTAAAGGCAGGTTTCTTACGGACATCGTACTATATAATGAAGGCATACATTCAAGATTAGGTTTTCCTTTAGAGTATAAGGACCGTGTGATAGGAAGTGTAAATTTTGGAAGTAAGCGAAAAGATTACTACACAAAGAAACACATTGACTTTTTTGCTCAAATCGCCCCTCAATTAGCAATGGCGATTGAGAATACTCGGCTTTTTAACAGAATTAAGGAGGCAGAAGAGAAATACAGGAACATCATAGAGAGTTCACCGGATATTATCTTTGAGTGTGCAAAAGATGGAGAATTTTTACTGATGAGTCCTTCTGTAGAAAAGATTACAGGTTATCCAGTAAATCAATTCTATGATAATCGGGGCTATGGATTATCCTTATGTCATTCGGAAGATCAGGAGCGGGTACAGTATGAAATACTCCAAGTATTAAGTGGCAAGAACAGCAATTTAATGGACCTTGAGTTCCGAGTCATTAATAAGCAAGGACAAGTTATATGGTTGTCCCTGGAGACCGTTCCAATTAAGGAGGGTGACAAAATAATCGGTATAGAAGGTTTTTGCCGTGACATTACAGAAAGAAAAAAACTGGATGAACTGAAGGACAGCTTAATCCGTGATGTCACGCACGAACTGAAGACGCCTGTCGCTAAGATAGAGATGGCTATTGACATGTTTGACCGTTCTATTAAGACGGGAAATGTAAATGCACTGGGAAGTGGTTCTAAGATTCATGAAATTCTAAGAAATAATACAAATCGTTTAAAAAATACAATTAAAAACATACTCGATATATCCAAATTAGAATCTGGAATGGAACCGCTAAAATTATCCGATATTCCACTCATTGAATTAGTAACACAGATTGTTAACGAACATAAGGATACTGCAAGCACCAAAAAAATAGCCCTTATGTCCCAGTTACCTTCCAATATTCCCATTATTAAGGCAGATCGAGACAAGATATATCATTTGATAACCCATCTGGTAGATAATGCTATAAAGTTTACTGAACAAGGGAAAATTAACATCATTGCCAATGTATTAACAGATTCAGTGGAGGTAACTATCGAAGATACAGGCAAAGGATTAGACGAAAAGACAAGAGAGCTTGTATTTGAAAAGTTTTATAAGGAATCGTCCTCCACGCTTGGACCAGGAATTGGTCTTGCCATATGCAAAAATATAGTACAATTGCATAAAGGAAATATCTGGGTAGAGTCTGAAGGGAAGGGGAAAGGATCACGTTTTAAATTTACACTACCAATAATCACAGATAGAAAGAATAGTAAATAAAAAATCGAATAAATATACAATAATCTTTTCAAAGGAGTTGAAGAGAAATGAAAGAATTATTAATTGTAGAAGATGATTTAGAGATGCAGGAATTTTATAAGGACATGTTACAAGGAGAGCAATTTACAGTTACAATCGTTTCAAACGGAGAAGAAGGTATCAAAAAGATAAAAGAAAAAAAATATGACATAGTAATATTAGATATCTTGATGGAAGGAATGACAGGAGATAGACTTTTTGCCTTACTGAGAAGGGATATCCGATACAAGGAAGTGCCTGTCATCATGGCCTCTGCATTAGATGAGAAGACTTATAGATGTTTCCAGGCACTAGGAAACGTCTCGTTTTTAGAAAAACCGTTTAATAAAGAGAAACTCTTAGGTGAGATAACTAAGAGACTCGAAGGTCATAAATAAATTTTTATAGTAGAGACGCATTGCAATGCGTCTTTACTATACACATTATTCTACCTCTTTTTCAAGTTTTTCGATCAGTTCTTTAATAACCTTTGTTGCCAATTCTATTTCGTCATTGTATGATGCGCTCTCATTCGCTTCAATAGACCATAAAATCTTTCCATTTTTTGTATCAATACATTCTGCTGTAAAAGACACATGCCCACGTTCATAAACAGGCATATTCACTAATCCGAATTTATATATTTTCCCAATGACCACGGCATCCACTTTTAATATCCTTCTTACTGCAGCATAATCTTTAAATTCTACCAGTTCAGACTCCTTGGCACCACAAGTCCTTACCCTATCCTTGACCTCTGAACGCCTTAAAACTCTAATTTTACCCCATCCTGACAACTCATTTGTCATCATATCCGCAAGCATTCCGCCTGCGTCTGGGTTTTTGATTACTTTCACAAAAATCCCCTTTACCTTTTCTCCTTGCATACGTTCATCATCAAAACGCATAACGGCGAGAGTTTTTATATTACGATAATAATCATCTGACTCTATGTTTATTGTATTACTGGAGATCGTCTTACATCCTGTGATACATAATACGGCTAATAATAGCGTAAACAACACGATTCTTACGTTCACGAGCATTCCTCTAAAAAAGTCATTGTTCAGAAATATTTTTAATTCACCCTTTTTGTCCAAAAGCTTATAGGAATTCAATCAATTGTTTCTTTTTTTGTACAAAAGGCTTTTAATTTATCTATTGAAAAAGTATTGATTACATTCTTTGCTTCCAGCCACCCTCTGCGTGCAATTCCCACCCCCAATTCAATCATCCACATTTGATCAAGATGATGGGCATCCGTACTAATTGCAATCATAACACCTGCCTCTTTTGCCTTTTTGCAGTATAAATCACTTAAATCGAGTCGGTCATAATAGCAATTAATCTCAAGCGCAGTACCTGTTTCAGCACAAACCGCAATAACTTTATCCAGATCAACCTCGTACCCCTCGCGTTTACTGATCAAACGACCAGTGGGGTGGGCAATTATATTCACATAAGGATTACGAATTGCGGCAAGCATTCGCTCTGTAATCTTCTCCTTCCCCTGTTTAAATCCGCTATGAATGGAAGCAACAACAACATCTAATTTTTCTAACAACTTGTCAGGAAAATCCAGCGATCCATCTGTCTTAATATCCACTTCCGTGGCCTTAAGCAATGTAAATCCTTTAAATTTTTTATTAAGTTTGTCTATCGCTTCAATCTCTTCAAGCAGTTCTTCGTCCTTCAGTCCACCAGCTACATGAAGTGATTTTGAGTGGTCCGAAACTGCAAGGTATTTATATCCCATCTTGATAGCATGCTCAGCCATCTCTTCAAAAGCAGGCGTACCATCACTCCAATTAGAGTGATTGTGGAGGTCTCCTTTTATATCTGAAAGTTCGATGAGCTTGGGCAATTTCCCTTCCTGGGCAGCTTCTATTTCTCCCCTATTTTCTCGTAACTCAGGTGGTATCCAATCCATACCCAATGCTTTGTAAATTTCCTCTTCTAGTCGGCCTCCAATCTTTCTTTCTCCTTTAAAAATACCATATTCACTAATCTTCAGTCCATTTTTTTTAGCGATCTCGCGAAGGTGGATATTGTGTTCCTTTGATCCAGTAAAGTACTGCAACGCCGCACCAAATTCGTCTTCAAGAACCACCCGTAAGTCCACCTGTACACCTTCCTCTACCCTCACACTACCTTTGGTATCTCCTGCCGCTAATACCTGTGTTACTCCTCGCATATTCACAAAAGACTTTACAATATTTTTACCATCTATACCTGTAGCAAGAATGTCTATGTCTCCAATAGTTTCCTTCATCCTGCGTAATGAGCCTGCTGCCTGAATATCTTTGATCTGCGGATTATGCCTTAATTCTTCTATAATTCTCTTTACAACGGGATACGCCATACCAATTGATATACGCTGTTGACTCGTCTTAAATAGCTCAATCCCCTTAATAATGTTTTCAATCTTCTTGTCCCCAATTCCAAACAGTCCTTTTAATTTACCTTCTTGTATAGCCTTTTCAAGGTCATTCAAACCAACAATACCCAATTCCTTATTTAACATTGCTACTGTTTTTGGACCCAGACCAGATATTTGCATAAGGGATACCGTTTCTTCTGAAACCCCCTTCATCACCTCTTCGTACTTTGACATCTTCCCTGTGTTAAGGTATTCAACGATCTTTTCAGCCGTACCTTTTCCTATGCCAGAAATATCTGTCAATTTTCCTGCCCTGGCAAGTTCTTCTACGTCTTCTGTTAAATCACCTATTACACGAGCAGCCTTTCGGTATGAATTTATGCGGAATGAGTTTTCCCCTTTGAGTTCCAGAACATCAGCAATCCGACCAAATAATGCCGCAATTTCGTGATTTTTCACATCAACAATCCTCATAAATATACTTATTTTTAGCCACGAATTTACACAAATAAGCACGAAAAGATTAAGGAGAAACTGGAGAAACGTAGAAGAAACAAATAAATCCCTTATTTATAGGCACTCGTGATTTATCAATTAAGTCCTCTTTTCTCCGTTCTCACCCTTTCTACTTTTTTTACAAAAACAGATTAATATTTCGTGTAAATCTGTATCCATTCATGGCTAATTTAATAAGGCATAGAACTGATACATCGGCACGTTTTAATTATTATATCAATGGCATGAAAACACTTCAAATTTTATTTATTGACATGAATAGGTTGGTTTTCGCATAATTTAAACGTTCATGAATTTTTATTAATCAAGCCACAAAGGCATAAAAATACTTATGTTATTAAAGTCTTTGTGACTTTGTGTCACTGTGGCAGAAATGATTACCACTAAAAAGGAGAGATTAAAGAATGGGAGAGCAGGTAATTGGTATTATCGGAGGTAGTGGTCTTTATAACATAGAAGGAATTAAGGATGTAAAAGCTGTATCAATTGATACACCCTTTGGTAAACCCTCCGATAGCTATATGGTAGGTATGTTAGAGGGACGAAAGGTAGCCTTCCTGCCACGACACGGCAGGGGTCACACGATTTTACCATCCGAACTCAACTTCAGGGCAAATATCTTTGGGATGAAGAAATTGGGTGTGGAACACATCATTGCCGTCAGTGCTGTCGGAAGTATGAAAGAAGAAATTAAACCATTAGATATTGTAATTCCAAACCAGTTCTTCGACAGGACACGGGGCAGGATTAGCACATTTTTTGGGGAAGGAATCGTGGGACATGTAAGTTTTGCTGATCCAGTATGTGAGGTACTCGCCAACACCTTATTTAATGCAGCCAAGTCGGTTGGTGTACATGTACATAAAGGCGGCACTTATCTATGTATGGAAGGTCCTTTATTCTCGACTCGCGCGGAGTCGAATGTTTACAGGCAATGGGGAGTCAGTATTATTGGCATGACTAACCTCCAGGAGGCCAAGCTTGCACGGGAGGCAGAAATATGTTACAGCACCCTTGCCATGGCTACCGACTATGATTGCTGGCATGTAAGCGAGGAAGCAGTAACACTAGAAATGATTATTAGCAACCTGAATAAAAATTCCGAAACGGCAAAACGAATCCTCAAGACTGCGATTCCAAAGATTGAACAAAAAAGAAAATGTGCTTGTGCAGCCGCATCACAAAATGCTATCGTGACAAATAAAGACCTGATTCCAGAAAGCACCAAAAAGAAGCTGGATGTTATATTTGGTAAGTATATAAGATAATTTTATTAATTATTTAAGCATGATTCCCGCTCCAAACCGCCCCGTCTCTCCTCTCTGATGACGGTATGAGAAGAAAATCGTATGGTTACAACACGTACATACCTCAGCAACTTCAATATTTTTCTCAGTGATACCCATTTCTACAAGTTGAATTTTATTTGCCTCCCACAAATCAAAATAACCCATACCACCTGAAGATTCCCTGATATATCTACCTTTGTTATGAAAAGACTTATCAATCTGAGCAATGACTTCAGTACCTACCTCATAGCAACAAGGACCTATAGAAGGGCCTATGCCCGCTAAAATATCCTTAGGCAAACAGTTGAATTCTTCCTTTAATACCTTCACAGTATTTTGAGCAACCATACGAATAGTTCCTTTCCATCCTGCATGAGCAACTCCGATTACTTTTTTCTTCATATCAAAAAATAAGATAGGAACACAATCAGCCTGGAGAACCATGAGGCAGATGTTTGGAATATCCGTTACCATAGCATCGGTTGCGCTTAGTGCTGTATCATAGTCAAATGCACCGCTTCCCCTCGAATCATCTGTAACGATTTTTACATTACAATCATGAACCTGTCTTGCCAGGGTAAAATTATGCAATGGAATTTCTAACGATTTAGCAAGCCTCTTGCGGTTCTTGAGTACTATATCTGGTTTGTCTCCAACATGTAATCCCAGGTTTAGAGAATCATACGGCGGGGTACTGAAACCGCCAATTCGGGTAGACACGAAATGGCAAATTTCCTCAAATTTAAAGAGATTTTGAAAAAACCACAACGATAATGAGTCAGTGTATTTCCCAATCATAAAACAATTTTAAAATAATTGTAAAAAAACAAGGGCGTTGAAGCTATAAAATTCAACGCCCTTTTTACTGCTACTATTTAAAAATATTTCACTAAACCACTAAACGGCCTTTTCGCCCCTCTCGCCTGTACGGATACGGAGTACATCTTCGATATTCGATATAAAGATCTTTCCGTCACCGATGCTTCCGGTCTGCGATTCTTTTGTAATGCATTGAACGATCTTTTCAACATCGCCATCAGAAACAACTAATTCTACCTTCACCTTTGATAATAAATCTACTCTGTATGTTCTTCCGCGCCATTGTTCAGTTATTCCCCGCTGTGCCCCGTGTCCCTTGACGTCAGTCACGGTCATGCCAGGATAACCTAGTTCTTCCAATGCCTCCTTCATAATAGTTAGCCGCTCGGGTCTTATGATTGCCTCAATTTTTTTCATTTACAAACCTCCTTCATAATTAAAATGCCCTGATTTTCTTGTCAAAACCGATGAATGGGCAGTTTTGTATTCCATTGGGTATTTTACAATGGTTAATTAAGCCTGTTCTGTTTCGTAATAATGATAAGCAATTTCCTTATGCTGGCTAATGTCCATACCAGCAATTTCCTCCGCTTCACTTGGTCTCAAACCAACCGTTGCTTTCACAAACCAGATCAAGAGCGAAGAAACACCCATTGACCATCCCCATGCAGCCAGGATACCTAACCACTGTTTTCCCATCTGAAGATAATTTCCATAGATTGCGCCATCAAAACCGGCTGGGTTTACTGCTGTGGTACAAAAGATACCAGTTGCCCATGCCCCCCAGGTTCCACCCATTGCATGTATCCCAATAACATCCAAGGCATCGTCATAACCCAAGGCCTTTTTCATCTTTGTTACAGAGTAGAAACAAACCAATCCGGCGCCAACACCTATTGCAATTGATGCCAGTGGTCCTACATAACCTGAAGCAGGCGTAATAGCAACCAAGCCAGCTACAGCACCCGAACAAACGCCAAGTAAGGTTGGCTTCTTGTGATGTATCCATTCAAGAATAGTCCAGGTAAATCCTGCACAAGCCGTGGCTGTGTTTGTTACTACAAATGCACTTGCAGCAAGTCCGTTAGCGGCTACTGCGCTACCTGCGTTAAAACCGAACCAGCCAAACCACAATAAACCAGTACCCGCCATCATGAGAGGCAGATTATGCGGTGGTTTTATCTCTTTGGGGAATCCCCTGCGTTTCCCGGCAAACAAACATACAGCAAGACCAGAAGCACCAGAACAAATATGAACTACTGTTCCACCGGCAAAATCCAGTGCGCCTAATTTAAATAACCAACCATCTGTAGCCCAAACCCAATGCGCTATCGGTGCATAAACTGCACTTGCCCATAATGGTATAAAGAATAACCATGCATTAAATTTAAACCTTTCTGCAAAGGTTCCGGTAATCAATGCAGGGGTAATTACAGCAAACATACATTGGAATATCATAAAACTTAGGTGAGGAACAGTAGTGGCGTAAAGGTCGCTAGGAGCCTGTCCAACTACACCCGCCCCTAATCCACACCATTGAAGACCACCAATAAACCAGTTACCAGGTGCAAAGGCTAAACTATATCCCCAGAGCACCCACTGTATACTTATAATGCAAATAACAACAAAGCTCATCCATAGTGTATTCACCATGTTCTTTGCCCTTACCATACCGCCGTAAAATAAGGCAAGACCTGGTGTCATAATTAAAACCAATGCTGACGACGCAAGCAACCATGCATTATCCCCTGTATCAATCTTAGGTGCATCGCCTGCCATCGCACTTGATGCAAACAGCGCGAACATCGACAATACAAACAACGATGAAACGCCTAAATAGGCTCCTTTTCTCATTTCCCTCTCCTTTTAAAATTGTAAATTAACCACCTTCTCACCACAAAGTTGCATGCAAATTAACACCACTAAACAGACTGCTTTCACCACAATGAAACAATGATTTCTGAACTAAACTATGTCATTCAATCACCTCCCCTCTAAAAATGTTTTATGAGGTAAACCTTCGAGCTTAAAATTATCTTCAAAAGGCTTTCAAGATGCTGAGTCGCTAAATGCAACTAATTCTCACATGGTTTAAGCTTTATTTCCCATAGATAGCTGGCAAGACTATCCATGTCTGTTTGTAGAAAGAGGGATGGTTCTTTTTCTTTAAGCCTATTAACAATGCTCTTGCATCTCCGTTTTGAATACAGCCGAGAAACATCCGTTATCTTTGAGGGATTATGACAGGGCACACAACTATTCATATACACCCCTTCCGTAAAGTTGACTACATCTTTTTCTCCTATCTGTTTTAGTGACTTGAATTCGGCGAGCTTTCCTTTATCAATTTCACCTTTCTGATATTTCTTAAACAAATCAATTATCTTCTGTTCATCCTCTGTAAATCTTTCTTCCTTTTCCATCTGCATTCTATTAAATGCATGCAGAATATCTTCCTCGACCCACTTTTTATGAGAAAATATATATTCCAATATGTGACATTGACCACACTTCTTGCTCAAGGTCACTTCCATATTTTCTTCTGAATGTATTACTGATTTTGGAATTCCCTGGTTATCTCTATTTAGCGCGATCAACAGTTTAGCATCAGTGGGAGAACTCACTATCCTCACACCTTCAACCAAAGCAATATAAGGCATGAAACCTAAAAAATTCTTCACTTTTCCTATCTCAGTCTCCTCGTTATCCCTATAATAAAAAATACTTTTGCTTGCTTCATCATAAACTACTTCCTTTGGCAATACATACGACAGCTCTCTGTATCTATTATGATTTGTAATGTTCCTCGCACCTTCGTCCAGTACCAATTGAATGTAAACACGAGCATCTTTTACGATTAAAGATTCCCTGCGTACTATACTGTCTTTAATACCTTTTTCAATGCTACTATTTTCTAAAATTCCATTGACCACATAGTTCTGAGAAAATACAGAAAAATGTAAAAGCCCATTAACAAGGCATGCTAATAGAAGATAAATATGAAATCTACAGCTAAACATTAATGTTTATAAACCTCACACGAAACTAAAGTAAGGTAACGCAAAACATGAATACTAATTAAACTTTAATTACTCCAAACCACACTGCACAGGTCTCGGTCTTATTTAAAAAATATTAAAATATTATTTTGCCCTCTTTGACCGGCAATTAAGCAGGTAAGAAACAACAATGCTACTTGTTGTTTTCGAGACACAGATTAACAAAAATTTAAAATAAATCAACAATTAAATATTGCTTAATTTTATAGCAGATTGTATGCCCAGAACCATACAATATATATAATATTTATTTAACATATCACATTTATTATTGTTACAACATATTATATGTTTATAAATAATATTTTGCACAGCATTTGCTACAAATCAGCAACGGTTGATTTAAACCAATATTTTTATTTTTGATTAACCAAAAATTAGAACTTACGTATTTTAAAGAATAAAATGACCTAGGGTAATTGATCGGAAGAAAGTAGAAAGGTTAATTATCAAATGCTTCAGAGACTGAACCATAAATTAACTAAGGCTTTTTTTGAAAGTTAAGTTACAAAACGGTTAATCTTTATGATACTTTGAAAGGATTATTTTCTGAAGATTATTGTGCTATTTTAGTTAGTCTTTTATTTACATGCCGGGATAACAACTTGTTCCATGTTCGTAAACATCTATGCCAGAACGTTCTATATTAGCAGGCACTCTCAAGCCAAATAACTGTTTCATAATAAAGAAAAACAAAGAACCTACACCAAAACACCATGCCATTAATGTAACACAAGCAATAAACTGGGCAAGCAACTGCCATCCGGAGCCAGTAATTAAGCCTTTTACACCGCCATAAGTACCATCAGCAAAGATACCGACTGAAAGCAAACCCCAAAGTCCATTTGCCCCGTGAACAGAAACCGCACCTATAGGATCATCAATTTTTAATTTGCTTTCTATAAAATATAGCGAAACTCTTGTGATTATACTTGCAACAATCCCAATTACAATCGCTCCCCAATGTGGTACATACGCACCTGATGCCGTAATTGCAACGCAGCCAGCCAAAGCCCCATTACATGCCATAATAATATCTGATTTTTTAGTCATGAAATATGAAAGATAAAGAAGGGTGACGGCACCTACTGCAGCAGATAAGAAAGTATTTACTGCTATTATAGATACACGGAGTTCTGTAACTGCAAGCGTACTGCCTGCGTTAAAACCAAACCAACCAAAAATTAATGTAAGCGTCCCGATCACGATATAGGTCAGGTTATGACCATGTATTACATTGGGGCTGCCGTCTGGATTATATTTGCCATACCTTGGTCCTACGATCCACGCTGCTATAAATGCAATCAAACCACCCATTCCATGTACTACCCCAGAACCCGCAAAATCCCTTGCCCCTACTCCAAACGGTAACGTCTGCAACCACCCTTTACCCCACATCCAGTGCCCAAATATAGGATAAAGCACCCCACACAAAAATATACTATAAATTATATGTGCATGAAATTTAAATCTTTCTGCGACAGCTCCGGTAACAATTGTACATGCAGTAGCGGCAAACATTATCTGAAACATCCACAGTACAGACGTAGATACATCATAAGAATCGCCTATTAACAAAAAACCGCTGTAACCTATGAAATGGTTTCCACTTGAGAGACCAGGAGCCAACTTCGAACCGCCAAACATTAAGGCAAAACCAAATAGCCAGAAAATAAGAGCGCCAATGCAAAAATCTATAAAACTCATACCCAGATAATTAAGGGTATTTTTCTTCTGAACAAAACCCGCACCAAGGAAACTAAACCCTGCTTGCATATTAAAAACTAAAAAGGCGCTCAGTAGTGTCCATGCAAAGTTTACTGAAAACTTTAATCCCTGTATGCTGTCGGAATAAGTATTACAGCCACTAGGATCACCTGCAAATATATCTTTTATTAAAAAAACATATAACCCAACAAATAAAACAAAAACAATAGCACATTTCTTCAAGACATACACGAACATGCCATCTTGTCTGAGTACGTTTTGAATGGAAATTTGTTCTTGTTGCTCTTTAATTTTCAATCGCCAATTGAAAATTCTAAATATCAAGTTTATGCTTTCACTAAAGTTATAGAGGTTGTCCCGTTAAAACGGGACAACCTCATTTCAAAAAAACCAACTTATTCCAAAGAAATTAGATTGCAGCCTCACCAGACTCCTTTGTGCGAATACGATAAACATTTTCTACATTAAAAATGAATATCTTTCCATCGCCAATACTGCCTGTCTGGGATTCATTGATGATAGTATTCACGATTTTCTCAACATCTGAATCTTTGACGGTGATTTCAAGCTTGATTTTGGATAATAAATCAACCCGATATCTTCTTCCACGCCACACCTCACTGATACCTTTTTGACTGCCATGCCCTTTTACTTCTGTAACAGTCATCCCAGGGTAGCCCAATTCAGTCAAGGCATCTCTGACAATGTTAAACTTCTCTGGCCTAATAATAGCTTCTATCTTTTTCATGAAAAACCTCCATCCATTGAATACTGTTTAATTACATTAAATCACTATGAGGTTTATTACCTCTTTTTTTCAGTCTTAAGCCTTGCATATACCCATCGGCCAAGTTTGTCTGAATAGATCTTTTCACGTCCCGCATCTTTACTCATTGCCTCTTCGAGTAATGATAACTGCTCCCTTTCCTGACCCAGATCAATCATCGCTTCTCCTACCATAGGAGCAATAAAGTCCTGCTCAACAGGATAACAAGGAGACCCGTGAATATGGGTATCTACACCATCAGACTCTACAAGATCAGACACCCTTATACCAATTGTATATTTCAGTATAAAGAATATAGCAGCACCCCATGCAAATGCCCATCCTATTGCCACTCCCGTTCCAATAGCTTGAGCAAGCAATTGCCATCCTGATCCTGTAATTAAACCACTTACTCCGCCATATGTGCCGTCCGCAAAGATACCTATAGCAAGCATTCCCCATATACCGTTTGCCGCATGTACAGCCACTGCACCGAGCGGATCATCAACTTTCAGCTTGACCTCAACAAACCATACAGCACCCCTCATTATCAAACCGGAAAGCAACCCAATTACAGCCGCGGCCCATGGTTCCACGTATGCACAAGGTGCAGTAATTGCCACTAAACCTGCCAAAGCACCGTTACATATAAAAAGTAAGTCTACATAGCCTGTCATAGCCCATGTTAAAAATAACATAATAGATGCACCTGCTGCAGCGGCAATAAATGTGTTGCTTGCAACCACAGACATACGTAAATCTGTTGCAGCAAGGGTACTGCCGGCGTTAAAACCAAACCAACCAAAAGCAAGGATAAAAGTACCTATTACCACATACACAAGGTTATGTCCTGGAATTGCGTTGGGCGTGCCGTCAGGATTATATTTTCCCTTCCTTGGCCCTAGTACCCATGCCCCAACAAATGCCATAATCCCACCGACCGTATGCACACACGCACAACCAGCAAAGTCTTTTACTCCTGCACCAAAAGGAAGCGTGCTTAACCAGCCGCCGCCCCACACCCAATGTCCATATATCGGATAAATCAAACCACACATAAGACAACTATATATGATATATGGTACAAATTTCATTCTTTCCGCTACCGCACCTGCAATAATCGTAACGGTTTTTGTAGCAAATACCATCTGGAAGAGCCAGAACATAATCGTTTGAACATCGTATGATCTACCGCAAAGGAAAAACCCATCCCATCCAATAAATGA
>Ga0209212_1004537_pt1 | contig 17107 bp, 3 predicted proteins | sample RifGroC2_FD_183996 | JGI IMG/M metagenome (GOLD analysis project Ga0209212, IMG submission 183996) | Groundwater microbial communities from Rifle, Colorado, USA - Groundwater C2 (SPAdes) (version 2) | ecosystem: Environmental > Aquatic > Deep subsurface > Groundwater | place: Rifle, Colorado...
AATTATTGCCGCTCAGCACTCCGCTAAACGACAGGATGCCGATTCCCCGTTCGCCATTACCGGCAAACAGGTTGCCCCGCACGGTCGCACCGGATTCCTGGATGTTCAGGCCGTTAATGCCGTTGTTGGTAAAGAAATTGGCGGTCATTTCCAGGTTGTCGCAATTCTTCAGCGAGACCCCGATCTCGCTGTTGGCGGATATGACATTACTACTGAAGCTGCTGTGAAATGTATCGGCCACCATCGCCCCGAAACGGTTGCCATCCATGAGATTTTCCGTAAGTGTGGAAGTGCTTTCCCGTAATCGCAGCCCTTCCTTCATGTTACGCTGGAACCGGTTTCCCTTGGCAGTCAGGTGAACCCTGAAGAAGTTGGCGCCGTCATAATTACCGACCACTCGATTGTTGCTGAAGACGATGGTTGAATCACGCCCCTGCACACCATTTTTGTTGCCGTACAACCAGCTGTTGCGGATATCTACAGCCGACTCTTGGAACTGGATGCCCCGGTAATTATTGCGGAATATTGTGTTGGTGATGGAAAGATTGGAAAAGTGGAAGTGTGCGCCCCGGTAAGCGTTCTCGATCTGACAGAATTCGATCAGGTTCTGGCTGCCGTCGCTGTTCATGATGTTGATGGCATCCCAATCACCCATTTTCGGGTCTTTTTCCGCAGAACGAAAAAAGATTGGCGCCTCGAGGGTTCCCTTGGCAAGCAGGCGGCCTTGAATAAACAGACCATTTTCGCCGATGCCATCACCGTTTGTGTCCTTTTTTATGAATTCTACGACTGTGCCGGGTAGGATAATCAGTCGTCCCCCTTCAGGAACCCGGATCAGACCGTTCACCCGAATCCGCCCCTGCCAGATGGTTTCCCCTGTCAGGGCTTCATCACCATATTCCCTGGCGATTGGCAGCACTCTGTAGGGATACTCTTGCATAGCTGGTGTTGCAACAGCCGTGCGTTCGAGTAGATCGCGCTTCCTGTTTGCAGTCACCAGCGTATCCTGTCGTGTTACTCCGGTTACCCCGTAGGTAAACAGACCGTAGTCATTGCCGCTTATCTTGCTGTTCTCAAGCCTCGCCGAAGCTGACGCACCTTGCACGACAAGGCCATAGCGATTGCCGGTCAGGGTAGATGTCGTAAGTTGCAGGGATCCGCCTGTCTGATGCAATGCCGTGTCAGCATCACTGATACGGCAGTTGGAAACCTCGGCACTCCCATTATCAATGATAATACCGGCCCAACCCCCGGCTTTTCCTTCGGAGGAGATGAACTCCACCGGCGATAGCTTATTGCCCTGAACCCGCAAAACACCCCTAATTGTGATTTCGGTGAGTGGTGAAAGATATTCAGGATCTGTCTTGGTATTTTCGGCGGCTTGCACCGTGATACGTGTTCCCGCGAGGACAGTCAGCGTAATGCCCGAAGGCACCAGAACATCTTCATTGACGACAAGATTGCCTTGCCAGATGGTATCTTTAGTCAATACGGCAGCTTTTGCGGGGGAGTTTGGCAGAAATACAAAAATGAGACTGATGAGAATAGACGTTATGTGAAGGCGTTTCATCATTGGAGAATCCATCCGGATATATTGATAGCCCTGTATACGCAAAGAGAGGCACCGGTTTGCACCGATGCCTCCCGCCTTCTCTTTTTAGCAGGGATGTACCATCGCACTTCCCACAATTCTGGGACGAGCATATTTTGCTTTCTTCACCTGTCCTCACCCCCCCTCAGTACCATTCTATATGTTAAAGCAAAATCTGGGCCATTTGCATTACCTTATTATAGATTACTCCGTGTTCGGTCCGCGTCCTGGAAACTTTTTAACCTTGAGGATGCCGATATGGGCAGTTTCGCCGGTTTTAACCGATACCTGTGACATGGGTTCTTCCCTGTTGCCGTCCAGCATCTTGCCTGCGCGTGGCGGGCCACCGCCAAAATCATCCCTGATTTTGATATAGTAGGTGCCACCCTCAGGAACACGAAGCACAAACTTGCCTGCTTTGCAGCTGCGCTCAGAAACAAAAAGCGGTTTTCCGATAATCGTCGGGGTAGGAAATGCGAAGGCCATCGCCCCTTCAACCGGTTTTCCATCGGCATCTTGAATACTGCCTTCAATGGCAGTTGTCCCGGGAATCAGGAAAGGTGTTTTGATCTGGCGTGCGCCAAGTATCGTCCCCACATCTAGCCGGTCACCCTTTTTTACCTGATATTTTTTAGGCAGCCCGTTGTCATCAAGGCTGAGCAGAAAAAAATCTCCATCCTCAGGAGGGCCTATCCGTGTGGTCCCGCGCAGTCGCTGGACCGCGCCGATGCAGTATGTGCCTTCAGGAAGCTCGATGCTGAAGCTGCCGTCACCTTTCAGTGCTCCCACATGGTCGGGCACTCGCCAATATTTATCACGGGAAGGAGCTGGCCCTGTAGCCAGATTATACATATAAAACAGGGCTCCGGACATTGGCAGCCCGGCCTTGATCATAAAGGTGCCGGTCATGGTGGCGTTATTGAAATCCTCCGCACCAAAGCTGAAGGTGGCCGACAAAATCGTCATTGCAACGAGTATCACAACACACAGTTTTTTCATGGTCGTGTCCCCCCCGTGGTGGCCTGACCGGTCGCTGACGGCCGGAGTCCCCTGGCCCCCGCGTTTCGCACCGGTTCAGGCAAAAATGGTTCATAGAGTATTTTGCTGAGGCTGTTATCCTTGCTGCGGTCATACATCAGCTCAGCGATTGTTTCGCGTTTTATTGATCCCCACCAGTTCCCGGCTACGGTAATATCGCGTTCCTGTCCCTCACCCAGGGAAAAGTTGTAGGTGCGATTGGCAAAAATATTGTTTCCTTCAAAACGGGGCATTTCCTTGCCACGGTTGAGGAGATCGAAATCAACCGCATTCACATGTTGGCGCACAAACAGCACACCGATATCGTTTCTGGAGATATCATTGTTGGCGATCAGTACGTTGCCTTCCAGCCGCATGAACCGGATTCCGATGCGGTTATCGATAAAGCTGCAATGGTCAACGTTCAGATCTGCCGTATTGTAATGTATTCCCCGATTGTTATGCTGAAAGACGGAATCGCTGATCCTTACATCGGCGTAATGGATCATGACACCGGCGAAGGCGTATTCAAAACGGCAGTTTTCGATGATATTACCGCGGTTGGCCGCGAGAAACTGCAGATATGACCAGTCATTGGCAGCAGGTTTTTCCTGGGCCGAGGTGAAGACGATCTTGTTGTCGGCATTACCGCGGGCAATCAAGCGTCCTTCCACCAAAATCTCCCCGTCACCGACATCGTTTTGATCCCGGTCGATCTTTTTGAACCGGACCACCGTTCCGGGCCGAATGGTCAGTGTCGCACCCCGTTTAACGGAGATAACACCCTGGATGATGATTTCACCCTGCCAAACCGTATCCTGCGTGATCACGGTATCGTCCAGAATCACGGGAGTGCCGGCAGGAGTCCCGACGATGGTCTCGGATTGAACGCGCTCTTTGCCTTGAGCAGGAACGTCCATTACCTTACCGGCAATAATATTGATGTTTCCGACAAGCTCACCCTGCTTGAAGGTAACCGCATGCCGGACATTGCCCTGATAAAGTCCGTACAGTTCTCCGCGGTGGGGGCCATCTCCCAGCGTGTCCCGTGCAACGACACCATAATCTCCATCGGTATCAATCGGGATGAGAAAATTTCCGCGCTCATCCGTCTCAGCAGAAAACTCGCTGCCGTGATAGACATGGTACATCTGGAACACCGGTGATGTCAGGCGGTAGGCCAAAACACTCATACCCGCCAGCGGACGATTGTTCGCATCAGTCACTTTCCCACGAATACCGGATTTCGATGTAGCCGATAGTTCGGCCACGGTTTTGATAGCATCTGATTTTACTGGTGGGGTGGCAACGAAGTCGTTCCGGTCAATCTTCGGGTAACAGGAAAACTCAATCTGGGCTGTCAGATCCGCCTTGACCTCTAAGGGGTTTTGGGAATAGTAGCAGTACAGATCACCCTTCTGCAGTGGCCGATTGCCCTTGCCGGTGACAATTTTCCGAGCGGTCACCACGTAATTGCCAGGCTCCACCTGCAACCTGAAACGCCCATCAGCACCGATGGATTCGGTTTTTACCCCTAATCCCTTGAAGGTCTTGCTCTCGGGCTTATAGAGCGCCAGGTAAGCACCTTCCAGCGGTTTTCCCTTGTAGGTGATTCGGCCTTGGACGCCAGGGGAACCATCAACATACACAGGTGGAGAGTCTGTTGCCGTCGCCAGCAAGGCAAGCCAGAAATTTTCTTTATCCACACTAATGGGGTTGCTGCCGTGATAGGCAAAAAATTTGCGGCTGCCGGATTCCCCTGTTGCGGTGAAGTGATAAGAACCAGGTGGAATGTGCAGTTGATATACTCCGTCCTTATCAGTTTTGGCCGTGGCTGCCGGTTGTACTTTGCGCTGCAGGTCGCTATAACTGCGGTGCGCGGAGACCAATGCATCCGACAGCGGCCCCGATTCTGTAAAAACACGGCCTTCGATGGTCACATCGCCAGCATGAGTAGTGACAGAGGTTGCCAGTAAAAGCAGGAGAAAGGCAAAGAAAGCTCCTGCGGTGCCACAGTGCATTTTATGGATACGATGGCTAAATTTCATATCTGTTTTATAACACAGCCTGCGACCATCTTGCAAAATCCAATTTTATCCTTCCAGTGGAGGTGGTTTTTTTTATTGCTTGTTGTCATCCCCTTGAGCGCTCTTCTAAAACTGATCACGATCACCGCATACTCAGAGCTGAACCTTTATTCCGTACAGACATTTGCCTCAGCTGAATATGGTTTTGCAATCACCGTTGCCTCGCTGTATGGCGATTTATCGGCCCCATTTAGTGACCTGACGCGATAACGGTACTGTTTTTTGGGGTCGATAGCAATTTTGTCGGTATAGGTCAAGGTTGCACCGTCCAGGGTTTTGAGCAGCACCCAGTTGTCATCCCATACCTGACGTTGCAGCTCATATCCGGTGGGGGCATCACAGGCAATCGGCAGGCAGACAAAAGGAAACCAGTCGAGCCGAATCTTGAAGCCGCCATCCAGCGCGGTTGCGGTCAGATTCTGCAATGCCATCGCTGATGTGGTGGTACATTTTTCATCACTTGCGCCTGATTCGCCGCCGCTAACGTTCCAGGCCTTGACCTGATAACAGTAGTAGGTGTTTTCCGTAAGCCCGGTGACTGTTTTCCCGCCACTGTCCGGTGTCAGGGAGGTACAGCCGATCCTGGGAACCGGGTAGCCGCAATATGATTGGGTGAAGGACTTGGTTACCGTGCCGATTGAGCCCCATTCCCCACCGGCACTTATTTTTTGTTCAACTCGGTATTCCGTGGCGCCGGATGTAAGCGGCCAGGACAGATCGATCTGGGCGGACGAAACAGGCGTTGCCGTAATAACCGGAACAGGCGGCGTGGTGGTGGTGGATTGTACGGCGCTGGTTGCTGAGAAGCCGCCGCTGGAAGTGGCGCTGACCCGGTAGTAGTAGAGTGTCCCGGCGCTAAGGCCGGTGTTGGGGTAGGTCACGACGTCCGTAGCAACAGTGGCGATGTTGTTCGTCCAGGTAACGTTGTCAAGACTGCGATCGATCTGATAGCCGCTATTGCCGGTGACTTGCGGCCAGGTCAGGGTAATGGTCGAAGTGGTAATATCGCTGAAGGTAATTGTTCCAGGCGCCAGTGGTTTTGTCGATTGGGAAACGATATTGCTGTAAAGGGAATTCTGGGTGGCCGGTGGCCCGGACGGCCCTATTGCCAGAATTTTGTAGCAGTAAAAGGTTCCGGCAGTGAGGCCGGTATGGTTGTAGGTAGCGATGTTGATGGCATGGGCAATGGGACCGCTCCAGTTGTCATCGGTACAGCTGGCCCCGGTACGCAGTTTCCAGTACAGCTTGTAACCGTTATCGCCATAGACATTATTCCAGGTAGGAGTCAGCTGGGTGGTTAGTGTCGATGCTACGGTCGGAGCAACCATGATCGGCGCCGGCGGGGTTACGGTAATCCATTGTTCATTGCTCCAGGCGGTATAATCAGTGGCATTATATTTGTTCCTCACTCTAAAACGATAGGTATATCCAGGTATCAGGCCGGTGTTGGCATCACTGCTGAGAACCCTGCTGCCGCCATCCGTGGGCTGATACAGGGTGTAGGTGGTGCAGGTCGGGGCGGTAAGTACCCTGATGGTCGGGGTGTGCTGATCACTTGCCTGTGAACTGCAGCGCTCGATCTCGTAGAGCACCGAAGTGAGGGCCTTGTTCCAGCCAACTTCAACAGTATTGCCGCTCAAGGACGCTTTTCTGTGGGTGTGGCCGACTTCGGGCGCCCAGTAGGTGGAGCTGATATTGCCTGGGGTGGATGCCGGCACGGTAAACACAAAGTTGTTGATATTCGTGGTTATGTTCGTTCCGGCCACATGCGGCAATCTTCCCAGCTGGTAGATCCAGAATGAGCTTGGAGTGAACGCGTCCGTAGCCGACAGATCCACCTGCCTTCGCAAGGTCCAGGATTCCGCAGTGGGTGACGTGTACAGCTTCAGGGAGCTGCCTGTTCTTGCGATTCTCAGTTTGCCTGAAGTTTCGCTGGTTGGGATGATTTGCATGTCGTTAACGCTGTAAATCGGGTCGTAGATCTGTACCCAATACGCTTCGATTGCCTGAGCTGCCGACCTTGGATCGTAAATCATATAAGAGTCGTTGCTGGCAATCTGGTACGGGAACGGGGTATCCACGGTAATACTGCTGGCGGTGTTGCTGGCAATTGTCCTGAACAAGCCGATGTTGGGCCCGCTGGACATGTACAGATAGAAGCCTGCCCACTGGTCAGGGCCTGTGGTCCAGTCCTTTAGTGGCAGGGTAGAACCAATGTTTTTTGAGGCATCGATAAGTACCGTATTGGTATTGTTTAAACCGTCCACGGTGCTCCCGTTTGTGGCGGCGTTTCCTGCGATCACATTGATTCTGTAGGAGTCGCCGACAATCTTGTAAGAATCGCCGCTGCCGATCGATGATGCGAAGCCGGTTCCCTCCACGGTAACGCTGGTGGCGTCATTGCTTTTAATCCTCATCGACTTGCCGGCATTCGGTCCGTCAACCATGACCAACAGGTAATTAACCCAAATATTGGTCGTCCAGTTTGTCGTGCCGGTGGAATCGACCAGCTTGGTGTTGCTGTTGCCGCTTGCAGCTGCAACTCCGGTTACCCCGGATGGGTCATTGGGGAAGGCGTTATCCAGGGTTATGCTGTTCGTGGTACTGGCGGTGATCTTCCGGACCAGCTGGTTGTTGGGACCGGAAATGATCTGTACATAATAGTCCTTCCACTTGTCAACGGGAGCCCAGTTCTTCCAGGCAACTGCGGATCCGGGCATGGTCCTGGTATCCGAGATGGTTTTTGTCCCGGCATCATAGGCGCTGGCCCGGCCATATTCCTGCGGAACCACTCTGCCCCGATTGATATATGATTGGTAATACTTGCTGCCCGCAGGAGACTGGAAATCAAATCTGACCGTGGCGTAGGTGCTGGCCAGGTAAAGATACGGCAGAGTGGTGTCCGGAGTAATCAGGCCGGGGGTGATCGTGTAGCCGAATTTGTTGTCAAAGTCACCGGTTAACGGGGTCAAGTCTTTCAAGTTCAGCAGTTCGTAGTTGTAATTGTTGGCAAAACCGGGAGCTGCCGAGTAAAAATCCGCGGTGGTGCTGTTCAGATTCAGTTTTGCCTTCCCCTTGGTGGTTGAGGCCGGAGTAACGGCGGTGGTCAACCTGCCGGTGACGGCCATGGTCCCGATCAGGTAGGTGTCGGTGGCGAGGATCGGGTTGGCAAATGGAGTGGCCACGGTAATGGTGGTCGCGGTCCTGGCGGAGATGTTGCGGGCCTGGCCGTTGTTGGCGCCCGAGGTCATCATCAGGAAGTACCCCTGGCTCCAGTCTGTTGTCCAGGTTTTTGTCGTATCCACCAACTCCGTATTACTGGTGCCGGGGCTGCCTGCCGCAGTGCCGAAATGGGCAGTGGACGGCAGCAGGGCAAACGTATAGTTGGCGGCATTGTTGCTGGTGAAGACCGGGGAGACGGTAAACGTCTTGGTTGTGTTGTTATATGCGCTAATAGGTCGTGCATTTCCCTGGTTGAGGCCCGAGGTCATATACAGGTAATAGCCGGTCAGGTCCTGTTGCCAGGCATATGCGGTATCAGACAACGCGGAATTGGTGACGACCGAGGTTGCCTTGCCGAAATAGGTGGCGGTGCGTACAGCCGGAGTTATCAGGTAGGTGTCACCGATAGCTATTGCGTTGGCAAACGGAGTCGTTGTCAGGGTGGTGGCGGTTTTACCGATGATCGGACGGGCCTGGCCGTTGTTGAGGCCGGAAGTCATCATCAGGGAATACCCCTGGGTCCAGTCCGTCAGCCAGGTGTTGGCGGTGTCCGTGATCTCCGTGGTGCTGCCCGGGGCGCCGATTGCCGTGCCGAAGTAGGAGCCGAACTGGGCCGAAGTTATCAATGCATAGGTATTGCCGAGCACATTGGCAGTGTCGAATGCCGGAGAAACCGTGATTGTCTTGGCGGCGCTGTCATTGGCGGTTATCAAGCGGGCTTTTCCCTGGTTGGGGCCCGAGGTCATCTGCAGGTAATAGCCGGTGTAGTTTGCCTGCCAGACATGTGCGGTATCATACAGTACGGTGGTGGTGGGCGCGGTCCCGGCCGCGGTCCCGAAATAGGGGCCGATTTTGGCGGCCGGGGCAATCAGGTAGGTATCCCCTGAAGCCGAGGCATTGGGAAATGGGTCGGTTATCAGGGCGATGGTGGTATTGCTGATAATCCGCCGGGCCTGGCCGTTGTTGGCGCCCGAGGTCATCATCAGGTAGTAGCCGGCCCAGCAGTTTATCGTGCCGGATGCAGCCTGGTTCAGCTGTGTGGTGGTGCCGGCCGCATTGGCTGTCCCGAAAAAGGAGGCGATGCGGTAGGTGTCTCCGGCAACGATCTGGTTCGCGAAATTGACAGTGGTATATAGGTTGGTTCCGCCATTGACGGAGATGGTCCGCTCCCCGGAAGGAAGTATATTATTGGCATTAACACTGTTGATGATCTTGATCTTGTAGCCGGCCCAATCGTTCATGCCCCAGTTTTTGTGGGCATCAAGCAGGCCGGAGGCGCCGTCGCTGCCGGTGGCGGTGCCGGATACGGTCTGCAGGACAACATAGCTGTCACCCTGGTTGATGGTCTCGGTCGTGAAGGCCGGGCTGGCATAAAAGGCTGAATTGACGCTGTCGGCAACCCTTTTGGTATAGATGTTTGCTCCGGAGTATATTACGACCGGGCGGTTGATCAGGTAATAGTTCATGATCCAGTTTTTAGATGAATCTTCTATTACACTGTAGGAAGATTCAAGCTCACTGGTGGCTAACGATAGAACCGGCGCATCCGGCGGGGTGGTTTTGCACTGCGGGGCACTGTAGACAACAGGCGGGGGTACGGCTTCGGTGCTGTACGCCTTGACTTGATAGCAATATTGGGTGTCCAGCGCCAGTCCGGTATGCGGATAGGTCAAGGTATTTACCGCCAGTCCCGTTGCAAGAGGAATCGCGGTATAGGTGCCGCCAATTCCGGTGGTACTCACTTCAACGGTGTAGTTGGTTTCACCCGGCTGTGCGTCCCAGCCCGGAGTCAACGCTGAGGAGCTCACCGGTGTGATGGTCACTGTCGGCGGGGTAAGATTCGTCCAGGCATGCAGGATGTTGCTGGGAGCGGATGAATTGGCGCCGGCAGTGGCGATGATCTGGTAGCGGTAATTGCTGCCTGCCGCCAGGCTGGTGGCGGGGTATGTTGTTGAGCCATTGCCGGTGGTCGTGCCTTTAGTGGCAAAGGCGGCATAGGATGTGGCCACGCCTCTGCAGGTGGCTGGATCGGCGCTGTTGGTGCATAGTGATTGCTGGATGGTGTATCCCGTTGCCTCGGGCACAACGGTCCAGGTCAGATCGACCTTCAGCGCCCCGCCGGCGGCAATGCTCAGGGTCGGGGTATCCAGCAGGGTAACACCGCTTTTTTCGGTGCTCCAGGCTGAGCTGCCGGAGGCATTGGTGGCTTTGATCCGGTAATAGTAGGTCCGGTTCGGGGTCAGGCCGGTTACGCTACAGGTAAGTGCGGTCGTGCCGGAGCAGGCCGAGGCGGTCGTCTCATCAACATAGACATTGCTCGTCAAACTGTATTGCAGGGTATAGGTGATGGTGCCGGAACCGGTTACCGCTGGATTGACCCAGGTCATGGTCATGCCGGTGTTGAATATGTTTGTTGGTGTGGCAGGGGACGTGGCCCAGGTCGGCACGGCCAGCGCCGCGGTGCCGGGCTGCATGTTGCTCCAGACCGAACTGCCGCCGGTATTGATGGCCATGACCCGGAAGTGGTAGGTGGTGTTCGGCGTCAGTCCGGTAACGGTACAGGAGGTGGCTGCCATGTTGGTGCAGATAGTAGCGTTAGTACCACCGTTAGCAGGGGTCGTGATGTTGGCGTAGCTGGTATCCGGGTCGGTAGACAGCTTTTTCTGCAAGGTATAGGTAGCGGCGCCGGTGGGCGCATTCCACCCCAGCACCATCAGGGTATTGGTGACGCCGGTGGGCACGTTCAGGGTCGGGGCCAGCGGCTTGGTGATGGCGCCCACCTCGTTGCTCGGCAGGGAATATCCGGAGGCGTTGTTGGTGCTGATCCGGTAAGTGTAGGTGGTGCCGGGGGCAAGGTTGTTGGTGGGTGGCGTTGGTGGATCGGTATAGCTGTTCTGTCCGGCTGGGGTGGTGGTCAGGTCGCCCCATGCCCCGGCTCCGATCTTGCGCTCGATCTTGTAGCCGGTATTGTTGTCTATCTGGGTCCAGTTCAGGCTGATCTGGGTGGTGGAAACCACGGTCAACGGGTTCAGGACAGGTTTCGAGAGCCTGGTGGTGGCGCATGTTTCGGGCTTGCGCGAATTGAGGCTGCCTGAAATGGACTCGATGGTATAACAGTAGTTGGCGCCGGATAGCGGGACCGTGGTGTCGGTGTAGGACACCTGGCCTGCGGCGGGCGAATTTATCAGGGTCCAGACACTAAGAGGATTGGACGGACCAGGCGTCCGGTAAATCTTGAAGGAAGGGATAAGGGAGAAACTGACCGTGGGGGCGGAAGTATAACCCGAGCCGCCACTGGTTTTTGTTACGGCGGTTATCACGCCGCCGGATACCGTGGCGGTAGCTGTTGCACCGGTACCGCCGCCGCCGGTCAGTATGACGGTCGGAGCCGTGGTATAGCCGGAGCCGCCGTTGGTTACGGCAATGGTTGTTACCACGCCGCCGGATACCGTGGCCGTGGCGGCGCCGGTGCCGTTGAGTGGCGCCTGTTGCCAGGCCAGATTCATCTTGGTGTAGTCCGCCTGGGTGGTTGCCGTAAATGGAGCCGGGACAAGCAGGTAGGGGTTGGTCTGCTTCAGTACGATATAATCCTTGTTTCCTGTTACGGCGGCATTCCTGCCAAATCCGGCAATAAAGGTCTCACCGCGATAGTTGACGGTGTTTGCCGCTGTTTCGTCCTGTTTGTTCGCTGCTCCGTTATAACTCATTGCCCCCAGGAATGTCCCCTCATAATCATAGATCAGGGAAAGTACGTCTGAACTGGCATCGAAGCCGGTATCCGTATCCGGGCCGCCACGGGTGTTGCCGGCCAGGTAGATGTAGCCGGAGGCATCCATGGCCATGGTGGTGGCGTAGTCATAGCCGGCCCGGTCAAAGTTCCTGTTCCAGATCTCTGTGCCGTCGGCGGGGTTGTATCTGATCAGATGAAAATCGCTGTCGGCAGGGCTGACATACGAGGCGCCGCCAACCACCACCGCGCCATCGATCGGGTCAATCTTGACCGATACGGCACGGGCATCGAAGCCGGGTTTGTTGTAGGATGCGGACCAGATTCTGCGTGTTCCTTGCGGTACAAGCGCACCGTCATACTTGATGGTATGGAACACGAAATTGCCGGCGCTGTTTTTGGCGTAGCCGGTCACATAGGCATTGCCGTCTTTGTCCACATCCACGGAAAGCGCTTTGTCGGCGCCAAAACCGCTGTCAAAGACATCCGACCAGATAAGGACGCCGGTGGCGCCGTTGTATTTGGCGGTAAACCAGTCATAGCTGCCGCTGGGATCAGGAGTTGTGTCGTAACTGTAGCCGGTGACGAAGATATTGCCGGACGCGTCAAAGGCCACCGCGCTGGGAAGGTCATTGCGGCCGCTATCGTAAATGGTTGCCTGCGGATCCGTGGGAAGTGGAGCCCAGGGACGTGCGCCGTTATTATCATATTTGATGATGAAGATGTCGTCGTTTTGCGGAACAGCTGCGTTGCCGCCATGGCCGATGACCACGCTGTTGTTGGAGCCGTCCCGGATCATGGCGATCGCCGTGGCCAGATCAATGCCGTTCAGGGTGCCATACTGATGTTCCCAGATGAAAGCCGGGGTTGCGTTTGGATCGTTCAGGCCGGCGGTGGCAACCTTCCGGGTATAAAGCTCATCACTTTTGTCGCCGCCGCCGGCCAGATAGGCGGTGCCGGTAACCAGCAAATTGCCCAAACTGTCCAGAGCAACACCGGCAGCCATGTCGGTGCCGCCGTCGCCGCTGTCGTAGCGCGCCTTCCATTTTATTGATTTGTCGATCCGGTCAAGTTTGTAGGTCATATAGTCGTTGGAGTACATCCCCTCGACACCCTCTTCGGTCAGGTTGCTGTAACCTGTTACCACCGGATGATTGTCGGTATCAAACGTTATGGCCGTGGCAATGTCATCAAGATTGTCGGCGCCGTTGTAGAGGTAGCTCCAGGATGGCTCGGCATAGCTGACCACCCTGGTCAGGGCGCGGACTTCGCCGATGTTGTAGTCGGAGTAGGCGCTGGTACTGTTCCAGGCACGGATCCGGTAGTAATAGTAGGTGTTGGCGGTAAGCCCTGAATCGGTATAGGTCGAGACAGGGACCGTGGGGATCAGGGTGGTGCTGTTGGGAGCGGCAGGGGAGGTGACATTTATTATCACGGCCGCGGCCCAGTCCTCGCCTCCCTTTTTCCGCTCGATGACGAATTTCTCTTCATTGGTGGAGTTGTCGTACCAGGTAAGGGTTATTTTGGAGGCATCATCGGATACTACGGCGGCTGTCAGGCTGGTGGCGGCGTTGAGCGCGCCGAAGTCATATTTGACGAGCTGGTAGTCATAGCCGGTGGCGGTGCTGTCCGACCAGCCGGCCACGTAAACGCTCCCTGGCACCGGTCCCCCCGCGGGCTCCAGGGCAATGCCGAGCGGCCGGTCATTTTTACTGTCGCTGCCGTTAAAGGCCTTTTCCCAGAGGAGAACGCCGTTGTCTTTCCGGTATTTGAGGGTCATGAAATCATCATTGCCGGAAACAGTGCTGTAGCCGGTGACAAAGACCCCGCCGTCCGCGGCGTCATCCACCACGATGCCGGAAGGGATATCGGTGGCATCGTTTTCCGCATCAAAGATCGCCTGCCATTTCAGGGCGCCGTTGGCGCCATTGTAACGGGCGGTAAAGAAATCATCATTGCCGGCCAGGGTGTTGGTGACGCCGGAGACATATACATCCCCCGCGTTATCGACCCATAATCCGGTTGGGTCGTCGGTGCTGTTGCCGTTGTAGGTTTTTTCCCAGAGGGGGGTGTCACTGGCGGAATCGTATTTGACCGTGTAGATGTCCTTGTTGCCCTGGGCATTCGTGCTGTAACCGGTGGCAATTACGTTGCCGGCCGCATCCATCCTGACCGCTTTTCCCTGGCAGTTGCCGCTGTCAGAATGGCGCCACTGCCTGATGAATGACTTGTCCAGACCATATTTGCGGGTAAGCATGTCAAAGGTCGCGCCACGCCCGGAGTAGCCGGTTACGGCAATACCGGTCCCGTTAACGGCCATGGCCAGTATCTTGTTTATTTTATTAGGGTTGGCCAGGTCATCCCCAAATATCTCCGTCCAGGCCGGAACCTCACCGGCTGAAGGATATTTGATCACCACATAGTCGTCCATCTGCCCGCCATTGAAGTAGGAGCCGGCCACGTAGATGTTGTCGGAACCGTCAACGGCAACCGCCATGGCCGAGTCGTTGCCGCTGGTATTGGTCAGGGTGTGCTGCCAGATAACCTCCCCGGGGGTTTTGCCGGCACAGTCGGCGCCCGGATTGGCGCTGCCGCAGTACTTGATCGTGTGGATATCCTTGTCCGAGCCGTTCCAGGTGTAGCCGGTCACAATAATGTTGTTGACGGAATCAACCGTTACCGCGGTCGCCACATCCTCGCCGCTGCCGCCGAACGTGACCGGCGCCCACGCTGTTCCTGAACCGTCGGACTTGAATTTGGCCACGTAATAATCATTGGCGTTGGCTCCGGTGTAGCCGACCACAATGGTATTGCCGGCTGAATCCACGACCATTGCCTTGGCTTCATGCTTGCCGGCCACAGCATCCGCTCTCGACCAGAGGGGGACGCCCCCCATGGCATGGACGGTTGCGGGAATGCCTGCGGCAAAGATCATCATGAGCAACATCAGAATCATCAGGTTTATTGGCGCGGAATTAACCGGCCGGATGGATAACCCTGCCAAGGATGTATTTGTGCCGCGATAATGCATAGAATCGCCTCCGCGTAATGTCTTTCGTGCTGCTGCCTGTTTCATCACGGTACCGGCCAGGGGGTCTTCTGGTTCCACTTATACCGGTTGGGCCAGTTCAACCAGTGATTCGGGTGACCGGTATGGGGATCGGCAAACTCGCTGAGCGGACCGTCGCCATGGCAGCGCAGATAATTATTGTAGCCAATATGCGGGAAACCATACCAGGCTCCACCGCGTGCCGGGCTCTTGGCAGGAACACCTCCCGAAGGTAAGTTGCCTCTGTGTTGGCCATCCAGGCAGTTGGTCAGCATCAGGCGGGGAAGCCCGGAATTATGGGGTTGATGGCACTTGGAGCAGGTGAAGGAGTGCTCGTCGTTGGCGCCCCATCCCTGGACACTTTCATGTACCCGGTCCAGGCTCTTGAAGGCGCCATCTTTGTTGACACCATTGGTCAACGTGGTTTTCTTGTGGCATTTCAGGCACAACCCGGCGAACTTGCTGTCATTCTCCTGGATTCTGTTGGTGTTGTTGTACATGTCGGCAGACAAGGTGTTTCTGTCGATACGCCAATAAATTGGATTCCCGTAGATGTGATTTGCGGGACTCGCGAGCGGCTGCGGATTGTCATCCTTGTAGGGCGAGGTCATCCAGGTCCCCTTGAGCAAAGGCACGGCATAGTCCTTATTGGCGATGGTCGGGCTGACGCCGTGTGGGTCGTGGCAGGGGGTGCATAGCCCGTTGATCCTGTTCTGGAGCGATGTTGAATAGTTCAGCATCTGGGCCTTCAGGTGGCTGCTGACTATGGTTTTTTTGCTGTCCCGGAACGGATAGCGGGCTACAAAGGCCTTGGTATCCTGACCGAAGCTTTTTGTGTCTCTGTAACCCATGATCGGCGCGGTTGCGCCATAGGTGGTCTGGTAACCCCAGGGTATCTTGCCGCCCGCCACAACCGCGGCGGCAGCAGTATTGTTATGGCAGTCAAAGCACTGTCCGGCCCCGGCGCTATAAGGGTTGACCCCGATTGTATTGGCCGAGGCCTTGTAGTCGTTGGCATAGCCGCCCATGTCTTTCTTGGTCTCCTTCAGGTTGGCGCCGTTGTTGGTGCCGTTGAAGGTGACATAGCTGGAGGTTGTACCGACAACCTTGGAGCCGTGCGAGTTGTGGCAGTCAAAACAGCCCACGCCGTATGCGCCGCCTCGGGTATTGGTGATCGCGGCATCATAACCGGTGGTCGCACTGAATCCGCCCTGATTCAGGGAGGCTTTTCCATGGGCGGAATATGCCTTGGTCAGCGAGTCTTTCTTATTGGCGTTGCTATAGGTGGCAGAGTTGTATTTACCGAATGTGGTTGTCCCTGTTTGTGAGTAACGGGCAGCGATGCTCTGCAGATCCCAGGCGTACTGACGCGGGGTCTTGCAGTCCTGGAACGGATCAGTGTCGTTGTTCTGATCGCTGTGACAGGAAAGGCAGTGGTTACTGACCTTATTGACCTCACCTCTTTGCAGGGCGCCATCGCTGGCCATGTTCTTTGCCATAAAGGTTGTTGCCGAGGTGGAGCTGTAGAAGGTCGGCCGGACGCCGTTGGCCTGCCAGATCACCAGGTCAACCACATCATCCTTCAGGGAGGTGTAGTTCTTGTAGTTGTATCCGGTGTGGCGCAGGTTATCGATCAGGCCATCCGGGGTGGACTCCCAGTGGCAGGCATAGCAATGCCTGTTATTCACCTCCACACCCTGGACATGGTGGGAGTTGGCCTTCATCTGCCCCATGATATCCATCCGCTTGCCAACCGTGCCGGCGTGGCACTTGGTGCAGTCGCGCGGCAGGCCGAATGCGGTATGTTTCGGGATCGGTTTGCTGCTTTCATGGCACTCCGTGCAGTTCTGCTTGTTGGCGTGGCTGTCGGCAAAACGGTGTTCATGACAGGTGGTGCAGCGCCGGGTGTAGTTGTGTCCGTCACCCCGCTCAACGGTATAATGGTCGCTGGCCGGCGAATGGCAGACATTGCAGACACCGTCGATCGTTCCTGTTTTTTTGACGTAATCCGCGCCGCCGATCCCCAGGAACACCACATCTTTCTGCTTGCCCGCCTTGGGAGTTCCGAACCAGCCGTCGCTTTCCGTAGTAACCTTTTTCTGGATCATGAAGATGTTGTTGTCGCCATGGGGATCATGGCAGTCCCAGCAGAACTTGCCCCCCTTCCAGGTGCCCTTGGCCACCGAGTAGGTCCCGAAATTTGGAGACTTGACCGAGGTGTAGGTCTTCATCCAGCCACCGCTGTCCTTGAAGCCGCGATAGTGCTTATAGCCGAAATGGCCGGCCGAGGCGCGCGCCTTCTTGGGTTTGATAAAGCCGGTGCCGGGGTCGTATCCCAGGGAGTATTTGAGCGGATTGCTTTCCGGGGCGATATGACAGCTGGTGCACTGATTGCTGCTGTCATCGTCATGGCA
>Ga0209212_1004539_pt1 | contig 17104 bp, 16 predicted proteins | sample RifGroC2_FD_183996 | JGI IMG/M metagenome (GOLD analysis project Ga0209212, IMG submission 183996) | Groundwater microbial communities from Rifle, Colorado, USA - Groundwater C2 (SPAdes) (version 2) | ecosystem: Environmental > Aquatic > Deep subsurface > Groundwater | place: Rifle, Colorado...
GGACCGACTCACGAAAATGGGTTGTAAGCAGCTTTTTAACTTCGACGAATGGCTTCAGTACCCCTCAAATTAGGATTTTTGGGGTGGGAAAATAGTTTTTCAACGGCCTGCTAGACGCGGGTAACCCCGACATCCCTGTACCCGCTGTAAAGATCGCCTCCTTGCAGTTCCCCCTCGTGACAGACAACAAACCACCCTCATTTATAGGTCCTTCTCAACAGGTGGACCAGCAGGGCGATGAGCAGCAGGCAGGAGACAGCGATCGCTCCGGCTACCCTCCGCTTGGCGTGCGACTCCTCGATCACCTTCAAATCAGCGTCCAGTTTCGCCAACTCCGTATTGATCTGCGTGGACTCCGTCTTCACCCGTGCCACATTTACCTCGTGAAACAGGGTGTGGAAGCGGTTTCTAACGGCGAAGAGCCCCTTACCCAGTCGCTCGGTGTCTACGCCTGTGGCCTGGAAACCGCTGATTCTCCGTCCAATTCCTTCTATATACCCTTCCGTCTGCTGCATGGCGTCTTTGATCGCCTTTGCCCTTTCGAAGCTGTGGCAGCGGGTGCAGCTCTTCTCGTTGATCAGATCCAGCGAGGCCTTCAGCACCTGATGGTTGCCGTGGCAGGTGACGCAGGTGGGGCCGCCTTTGCCGAGCGCCCTGCCGTGTCCGCTTGCCAGGTAATCTTTCTGGACGCCGGGATGGCAGCGGCCGCAGAAGGCTGGCACGTTTGTCTCGCTCGGTACGCCGATAAAACCCTTGGAAGGACTCATGGCCTCGGCGGCATTCTTCGGGTCGCCGCCGTGGCAGCTGTTGCAGGAGATGCCATTCTCCGCGTGAATGCTGTTACGCCAGAGGTTGACGGGGGCGCCAAGCTTGTCGGGAAGTGAGGCATGGCACTGGATGCAGACGGTCTCCGGCTGTTCGGCGCAGATGGCCTCGGTGGGGTGCAGAATCGGCATGGTCGCCAGTATCAGGGCGCCGATGGGAAGCAAGGGGAGAGCCAAAATCCGCATGCTCGCTTTTATCATCATGAGAAATGCCCCCATACGGTAAGGCCGATCCAGAGGAGGATGCCTGCGACGGTGCAGATGAGGAATAGAGGCCGCTTCATGGGGTGCCTTTCCGGCGAGCGGTCGATGAAAGGAAGCAGCGCCAGGAAAGTCATGGCAATGGCCTGGACCGAGAGCCCCAGCAGTTCGCTCGGGAAGATCTTCAGCGTCTGGTAGTTGGCCAGGAAGTACCATTCCGGCTTGATGTGCGCCGGCGTCTTGAACGGATCGGCCGGGACAAAGGCGTCCGGGGTGAAGGGGAGGTTCGGCGCGAAGAAGACGACGGCCAGGAAAATGGCGAAGTAGATGCATATCGAGGTCAGGTCCTGCAGGGCGTAATTGGGGAAAAAAGGTATTCCGCCGGGGTGGCTCTGATAGCTGTAGCTCTCGGCCCGCCACGGTTTCGCCGTTTCGCTGCTGCCAAACGGGGGGGTTGAGATGCCGGTCCGCTTCAGGATGAAGAGATGGGCCCCGATCAGTGCCGCTATGACAACCGGCAAGACGGAAACATGCAGGGCGAAGAAACGCCCAAGCGTGGGCGGGCCGACCAGCTTGCCGCCACGCAGGAATTCCACGAGGTAAGGGCCGATGACAGGGATGGCGCTCGCGCTGTTGGTGGCGACCGTGGTGGCCCAGAAGGAGAGCTGACTCCAGGGCGCCAAGTATCCGGTCAGCGATATCCCCTGGACCAGGGTCAGCAAGATGAAGCCGGTAAGCCAGTTCAACTCGCGCGGGCTCTTGTAGCTCCCCATGAACAGGGTGGAAAGCATGTGCAAGATCAACACCGCCACCATCATGTTGGAGCCGACGGCGTGGCAAAGCCGTATCAGCCAGCCGTAGGGGACCTCGTTCATTATGAAGGTGACGCTCTTGAACGCCTTGTCCGCGTCAGGCACGTAGTAGACCATGAGCAACATGCCGGTCACGACCTGCAGCGCGAAGATCACCAGCAGGATGCTGCCAAGCGAATACCACTCGTTGATGTTGCGCGGCAACAGATAGCCTGTCAGCTCCTTTGCCACGATTTCACTGGCGCCGATACGCAGATCGACCCAACGGTACAGCCGTTTTAGCAAGGCCATTAAACCTCCAAATGCCGGGAAAGCGGCTTAGCCGATGGTAATCTTCCCTTCAGTCAACGTCAGCGGAATCTTGGCGAGCGGCCTGGGTGGCGGGCCGGCCAGGACGGTGCCGTCTGTTGCAAACAGGCCGCCATGGCAGGGACATAGAAAATGCTGCTGATCCTTGACCCACTGCACGATGCAGCCAAGGTGGGTGCAGACCGCCGAAAGGGCGATAAGCTCCCCGGTTTTTGTCTTCACGAGGACCGCGGATGCGCCGGCATATTCGATAAACTTGGCTTCCCCCTCAGGGACGTCGCTTGCCGATAAAACGAGTTTTTCGGCGCCTGCCTGGCGGGATTTCGGTCCCAGGTATCGAACGACCGGATAGGCGACGGCAACGGCCGCCGCCGCCGTTGCCCCGGCCAGACAGACCCCGAGAAATTTTCTTCTGCCGTCGTTCTCCATGCATCCTCCCGAGTATTGCGTGTCTGGTTCGGCTCAAGTATAATGACTGGCGACGCTATTTCAAGTGCTATTTTCATGAAAGTGGAGTTAGCTGTTGCATCACGAAGACAAGCTATAGCTTCCTTATTGACTCATCTGCTATATATCAGTCACATGCCCCAAAATGGATACTGGCAAAAGCAGATATGCGAGAGATCGGATTCCCTTCAAACAGTCAATAACACGTCTGCCAAAGATCCTCACTCAGGACTGATCCTGTTTCAAATGCTTCCGCGGTAGCAGTTGCCATTACCTCTTTGGCGAGGGTGAGCAAAGGTTCGTGTTGGGGATTGTGCTTTACCGTCCGGGCGGTTTTATGTATGCTGTCGCCGTCCCTTCCGGCCCGTCACGGAAACTCGGGGGGGCACCAATTCGCCCGTTACGGGCAGTCGAGCGAGCCAAAGGAGAGGCGATGGAAACTTATTACAACCCGGACGATCTCGGCAGTTTCTCCGAGATAGGCAAGGATGCCCCAGAGCTTGCCGCCAAATTCTTTGACTACTACGGCGCGGTGTTCGCCGAGGGGGAGTTGACGGAGCGGGAAAAGGCCCTGATCGCGCTTGCCGTGGCCCACACCGTGCAATGCCCGTACTGTATCGATGCTTACACGCGCGCCTGTCTGGAGAAGGGATCCCATTTAGGCGAGATGACAGAAGCGGTTCACGTGGTGACGGCCATCCGCGGTGGAGCCTCCCTGGTCCACGCGGTGCAGATGCGGAAAATCGCAGAGAAACTCTCGCTGTAACAAAGGACGGGGATGCTGATGGCGAGATTGGGAAAAGCGGGGGAGGCGATGGAGCGGTTTCGGGAGACGTTGCTGCGCCATGACCTCCAGCTGAGTCGGGACCGGACCACGGCCCTTCAGGTCAACGTCGGGCTGAATTGCGACCTCTCTTGCCGGCACTGCCACCTGGAGGCAGGCCCGCACAGGGTCGAGATGATGGACCGTGCCACCATGGATGCCGTCATCGATTGCGCACGGCGTTTCCAGTTCGACAGCATAGATATAACCGGCGGAGCGCCCGAACTGGTCCCGGAGATAGAGTTCCTGGTAAGGTCGCTGGCGTCCCTGACGCCCCGGTTGATCCTGCGCAGCAACCTGGTTGCGCTGAACCAGGGGGCAGGGGTGGGGCTTTGCGAGCTGTATCGCCAGCTGAAGGTGGTGCTGGTCGCCTCGCTCCCTGCGACGAACGCCCCGCAGACCGAGGCGCAACGCGGTGCAGGCGTCTGGGAGAAGAGCATTGCGGCGCTCAAGAGGTTGAACAGCCTGGGGTATGGCTTGCAAGGGAGCCCACTGGAGCTGGATCTGGTCTCTAACCCGTCAGGTGCCTTCCTCCCCCCCTCTCAACTGCAGGCCGAGAAGAAGTTTCGCAGCGACTTGATGCGCAAGCACGGCATCAGTTTCCACCGGCTTTACACATTTGCCAACGTGCCGCTCGGCAGGTTCCGGAACTTCCTCGAGCGCTCCGGCAATCTGGAAGAGTATCTGGCAAAGCTCGCAGCTGGGTTCAACCCCTGCAGCGTCGCCGGTCTCATGTGTCGCTCCCAGCTTTCGGTCGACTGGCGCGGGCGGTTGCACGATTGCGATTTCCACCTGGCGGCGGGTCTTTTTCTTGGGGGGGAGGAGACGCTGGTTTCGGCTCTCAGCGAACTGCCGGCGCCGGGGGCGCCGATCACTGCCGCCGACCACTGTTTCGCCTGTACCGTCGGCTCGGGTTTCACCTGAGGGGGGAGCATCGTGGCCTAGTTAGGCCCTCTCGGCACAGGTGGTGTTTCACGCGCCTTCGGTTTTTCCTGGAGCTTTCTCCCCGGCGTGAAATGTCTGCCTTGGTAATGATCCCTGTCTTCCCAGAATTTCCTGAACTCCCTGTTCCTCAGTTGGCGGATGGTGGCGAGGTCATGCTTTCGGAGCACCGGCGGCAATTGCCTTAGGGCGAGCGCCGTCCAGGGCCCTTCATAGGAGGACGAGCGGTACCAGTTGCTGCCGTCTACCAGGTAGTAAACCTCTGACTGGTAAAACATGTCGTATGGCACCCCGATCGCCACGCCGAACCCCAACTCTGGCGGGAAGAGAAATTCAGGAGCGGGTTGCACCGCCGCCTGCTCCCTCGCCCGCGCGGGGGGCTTGACCCCCGCGCGGGGCTGCTGCTGACCTTGAGGTGGTGGCTGGGGAGGTTCGGGCGCCGGCTTCCTGTGAAACTCTTCGTACATCTGGTACGGGTAGTAGGTGTCATCTGCGAGCGCCGCGCATTGGCTGTTGAACAACAGGAACAAGCCGGCAATGGTGACTGGCGCCGATCTTTTCATTGATACCCCCATCTGCATCATCTCCCAACCGCTACCAAGCCTTAAGCTCGGTCAGCTCTTCGCTTATCTGCCAAAGGCGTTTTGCCGCATCGGTGTCGAAAGAAGCATTTGACGACCGGGTCGCTCTCTTTTGGGAGAAATAGCCTCCGCTCGTGTCGTCGACCTCGGGCGAGCAGGCCAGGAAGAGGATCGTTTCCGCCCCTTCGGCTGGTCCAACCAGATTGCCACTCCTTAGCGAACCGACGACATGCCCCAGCCAGCTGGCCCAACCGTTGTTCCGGGAGAAACGGGTCAGCACGTTGCCCGGCGCCGCTGCATTTACCGTTATTGCGGTCCCCTTCAGTCGTCGGTCGAGTTCGTAGGTGAATAGTATATTGGCGAGCTTTGACTGCGCATATGCCGCCTTGCCGCTGTAATTTCTCTCGCAGTTCAGGTCTTCGAAATCGATCCCAGGGCAACTGCGGTGCGCGCCCGAGGCGACGTTGACGATGCGTGCGTGGCCGCTTTGTTTCAACTTGTCGAGCAGCAGGGCGGTCAGCAGGAAATATCCCAGGTGGTTCAGTGCGAAAGTCATCTCGTGGCCATCCGCGCTGAGTAGCCGTGACGAGAACCTCGCCCCCGCGTTGTTCACCAGGACGTCGAGACGCGGGTACCTCGCCTTGAACTGCTTGGCCAAGGCATGGATATCGCTTCGCACCGAGAGGTCGGCCAGCAAAAAATCGACGCCAGGATTGCCGGTGGCACGTATGATCTTTTCGGCGCTTGACGCGCACCTTTTCGGGTCGCGACCTATCCCGATCACGGTCGCGCCCTCTCTGGCCAGCGAAAGGGCGGTGGCCGCACCTATTCCCGAAGTTGCCCCGCTGACCAGGCAGATCTTTCCTGACATCCGCTTTGCCCCTGCTGGCATTGTTCTCCTCCAAAGAGCTGATTCCGCAGTCCCGGGGAAATGTGAGCGTTGTGGTGCTGGATTAGGTCCGACTAATTGATTCTGTTGGGTGTTGGCCAAAAGTCAAGGGGCAAAGTCGTCAGCGCATCGGGGCGGCGTAGCAAGGGGGCGCGGCAGGGGCGGGGTCAGGGGGCTAGGCTCTTTATGATCACCGGATTGACCAGCTCCGGATCGGTTACAGGACCCATGTGCCCCGTGTCAACCCAGCAGAGGGTGCAGTAGGGGAGGGCCCGGGAGAGTTCCTCCGCCACCCTGAGCGCCGGCAGCCGGCTCAGCCGACCGGCGATGAGCGTGACCGGCAGCCGTATTTGCCGGTAGTCGTCAAGGGAGAGTGGCGTCCGGGTGAGAGCGTTGAAATCCAGTGCCAGCTTGCCGGTTCTCTGGGCGAAATCCCTCTGCATGCGCTGCGGAAAGCGGGCAAAGCTTCCGGGCCCGCTCCAGTAGTCGATGAAGGTGGCTGCCGCCTCGGTGCGGAGTCCTGCCGCGAGAAGCCGGGCGATTTCCTTCATCATGGCGACGACCGGCTGAAGTCCCGGATCCCCCCGGTCCAGCAGGTGAAAGGCGACCGGCTCGAAGACGGTGAGCGTCTTGACCCGCCCCGGCAGGTGATGGCAGAAACCAAGCGCCACTGCGCCGCCATAGGAGTGTCCGACCAGGTGAAACCGCTCATCGGGTTGCAGCAGATCCTCAAGGAGCGATTGCACCAGTTTCACCTCGTCCAGCAGGGTGAAGTCGTCTTTGCGGTCGGGCAACGGGGTGTCGCCGTAGCCGTAAAGATCCACGGCGATGACCCGGTAGTCGCAGCTCAGCATGCCGCTCAAGGCCCGCCACTGGTTCTTCGAGCTGAGCGTCGAGTGCAATAGAACTACAGCGGTTCCTTCGCCTGCGCTGCTATAGGAGGCAGGGGATTTTTTCATCGTGCGTGATCTCCTGTGATCGGAATCTCTCCTCGCCGGTGAAAGATAACCTCTGGGCTGGTACCGGTCAAGGCGTAAGATGAGAGGGGAGCGAGCGCGGGAGATCAAGGCGGAAGCGGCTGAAGTTCAGGACTCATATTTTTCATTGGAAAGATCCTCTTGATCTGCGGTATAGTGGCTGTTGGCATTTCAGGGAATGCCCAAGGACAGGGCGGAAGCAGAAGCAGTTGAAAGGGGGAGAATTAGTGACCAGAAAACCATGGGTTGATAAAGATCAATGCATAAGCTGCGGTATTTGCAGGAATAACTGTCCGCAGGCGTTTCGTTTCGACTCGCATGGCAAGGCGGAGTGTTACGACCCCGGCGGGGCATCCGAAGAGGAGATACAGAACATGGCGATTGATCTTTGCCCGGTCTCCTGCATCGGCTGGGTTGAAGAGTAGGCTGCACAGGGCCGCAACGCTCTTCAAAATCGTCTTCCCGGGGAATGTTTGTGACGCGAGCGCTTGCGTCCTGACATTCCCCGTTACTTTAACCATCCCGTGCCGGGACCGGCACCGATACCGCTTGAAACAGCCCCCGGCGTGGGGCGCCTGACTGTGATGAGCCGTGCAGAGTTTTTTGGGAGAGCCGTATGAAAAGAATGGACATGCTGCGCGGTGGAGCGCTTTTAACCTGCGTGGTCGGCATAAGCCTGCTGCACTACCTGACGCCGCTCAGGCTCGCCATGCTGCACGACATCTTCCAACGCCTCTATTACATCCCGATCATCCTCGCCGCTTACTGGTTCGGGTTCCGTGGCGGTATCGGCTGCGCGGTGCTGGTCACGCTATGCTACGCGCCCCACATCCTGTTCCAGTGGGGCGGGCACTTGTCCATGGAGATGGAGAAGTACCTGGAGGTGCTGCTTTACAACGTGGTCGGCGGTATCACCGGCCTGCTGTCGCAGCAGGAGCGCTTCCGCAGAGAAGAACTCGAGGAGACGGCTAAAGGGTTGGCAGACTCGTACCGGCAACTGCAGAGCCAGTCGGAACTGATCATCAGGATCGAGGAGCAGTTGCGGCGTGCGGAGCGCCTTTCAGCCTTGGGGGAACTCTCAGCCATCCTCGCCCACGAGATACGCAACCCGCTCGCCTCGATTCGAGGAACGGCGGAGATCCTCATGGAGGACGGCACCTCTGCAGCGAGCAAGGGGGAATTTCTTGCGATCCTGGTGAAGGAGTCTGACCGCCTGAACCGCGTGGTGGAGGATTTCCTGAGGATGGCCCGCCCGGAGCCGATCAGCAGGAAAGGGTGCGACATCAATGAGGAACTGGCGAACATGGTGACGCTTCTCTCGGCGCAGGCGCGCGGGGGGAAGGTTGACCTGCAGATGGTTCCGTCCCAGCTGCCGCAGCTGGTAGCCGACGCCGAAAAGCTGCGCCAGGCGTTCATGAACATCATCCTGAACGGGATCCAGGCCGCTGCGGCGGGTGGTCGCGTCGTGGTCTCGACGCACTTTAACCGGGAGAGCGGCAGCATCGAGATCCTCTTCGCCGACAACGGTCCAGGAATTGCCGCCGACGCCATCGGCAAGATCTTCGAGCCGTTTTTCACCACCAAGGGGAGCGGCACCGGCCTCGGGCTGCCGATCACCAAGAAGATCATCGAGGGGCATGGGGGTGCGCTGGAGGTGGAGAGCGAGGCAGGCAAGGGGGCCACCTTCAAGGTGACGCTTCCGGTGGCCGGGGAGGGTGCCGGAACTGTGGAAAATGCCACGCCCTCTGCGGGATATTCCACCGCAGGCTAGCCCCCTTTCGCGGGCTCCCTGCCGGAGGGTAATGATATCTGGCAGTTGCGCTCACAGCTGTCTCTGGCACGCTCCTTGTAGCTGCTTGACCGTTCAGCTGCAGTCCCCGAGTCGCAGACGCGGACCACACGGAGCGATCTATATGAGAAAGAGAGCGTTAAATACCGGGCTTGTCCTCGCAGTGGTTGTCGTTTTGGCGGTTTTCGCCTTTTACGTGCGGGTCGGTGCCACCGCGGATGCCGTCGTGGTGCTGAAAACTTCCGGCATGACCTGCGGCAGTTGCATCACCAAGGTCACCAAGGCCCTGCAGTCCGAGAGGGGGGTTGCGGCGACCGAGGTTGATCTGGAGGGGGGATTCGTCGTAGCAGGATATGATTCCAAGCAGGTGGCGCCAGAGCGGCTGGCGCAGATGGTTGCTGCAACGGGGTTTGAGAGCAAGGTGCAGGCGGTGCTGACACCTGAACAGTTCAGGGCGGTGCTGGGCCGGGACATCGGCGCAAAGACGGTTGCCGGCGGTTGCTGTGGCGCTAAAGGGTGTGGCGGCAATTGAGGGAAGAGATCAACACGCCCCGCATCAGGTTCTATTTTTCGTAGGAGCGGCATTCCTGCCGCGATTCGTTGCCGATGATCGCGGCAGGGAATGCCGCTCCTACAACTGCCAATTGACCCGAAAAAAAGGAGTTCTACATGAGCAAGGTGTGCAAAAACGGCGTTAAGTACGGTATCCTGGTCTCCCTGTCACTGCTTGTCGCGGCGACGGTAGCTTTTGCCTTCTCCATTCCCGGGATGGGAAAGTCTGAAAAGGTGAAGCCGGCAAACGGTGCCGTGACCGTCCCCGTCGCCAAGGTGAGTGACGGCAAGGCGCATTACTTCAAACTGGCAGACGGGGGAAAGGAGATCGGCTTTTTCATCGTCAAGGGGAGCGACGGCGCCATCCACACCGCTTTCGACGCCTGCGATGTCTGCTTCAAGGAGAAAAAGGGGTACGAGCAGCAGGGGGACAAGATGATTTGCAAGAACTGCAACATGAAGTTCGCCATTGTACGCATCGGCGCCTCTTCGAGCGGCGGTTGCAACCCCTCCCACTTGCCTTCAAAGGTTGATGCGGCAAACGTCAGCATAAGCGTGGCCGATCTGAGGATGGGGGCGCGCTTTTTCTAAGGGAGCAGGCGGCGCTGCAGACCCATCATAGTGAGATCAGCCGCAGGGGCGAGTGTGAAACTCGCCCCATTTTTATGACATGGCGCCGGTGACAGCTCTTCCGGCTACCGCACTGTCGGGAAACCCCCCGATCCGCCGCTTGGGGCACCTGCTCCGGAAGGGGGAAGGGGGTGTCCCGGCTCCATCCGGAGGGAATCCTTGACACCCGTCTCCCGTGCGGTGTATTACATTAATCAAGGCAGCACTAGGGGGTAGCGGAGTCGATGACAAAGGATAAGGACGAGCGCAAAAGGTCGCACCTGAAGCTCGTTGTAAATAATGCGGAGATAAGGAGCGCCAGGCCATCTGGAGCCGAGCAGGAGTTCATACCGCTCGAGGAACTGATCGCCAATAGGGACGTGTTCCGTCCCGCCTTCTACCGCGGCATGGGGCGGGTGCAGACCAAAGGGTATCTCGCACTGGAGCGTTTCCTGGCCGGCAGGGGCGCCCCCTACGGGATAGATCCGATCCACGGCAAGGTGATGGTGCTGCCGGCCGGGGAACTCTCACCCGAGGCCTTGGAGTTCGGCTCACCCCAGGACGAGGTGCTGCTCAGCATCGCGGAGGATGCCGGCGGCTCCGGGCTCTGCTTCTCGCTGGAGATGATCCTTCCCTATTTCAGCGAGGATGACGCGGTGATGGAAGAGGCGCTGCTGTTCGCGCCGGTACTGCAGTACGGCGCCCTTTTCCTGGAGGAAAATCCTCATGACGGGCTGCTCGACCTTATTTACCGGCTGGCCGTGCCGCTCTTTCCGCCGCTGCTCACCAGACGACTCGCCGAAAGGATGTTCTCCATCTTCTCCTTCGAGCTGAAGGAGACCTTCCTGGCGCTGTCAGACTACCCCGAGGGGTAAGCCCCTCCCCATCCAAGGGCCGATCGGGCTCTTGGACCCCAGGTCCCCAACCAGACCCCATTGCTGCAAACTTCCCTGCTTCTGCCGCAGCCAGCCGCCAGCCAACCGGCAAGGCATTTGGCGGGATCTCCAGCGGTTGCCGCAACCAATCCCGGCACTACGTTAACCTGTTTTAAATTAGACCCTTTGCATGGTGCAGTCCCGCCGCGCCTCTTCCTTGAGCCGACAGAGGCAGGGGAAACAGCCGGAATGGGGTCATTTCATGTTGAAAACTTTCGGCAATTCTGCTAAAAAACTGGAGAATTTTGCTGGCTTTTTATGGTGGAAATAGCATATCCTGCGGCAGGTCCTTTCTGCGCTGACGGCGACGGAGGGGGCGACCCTGCCGCAGCTAAATGGCCGTAGCGCGCTCAGGATGGGAAAACGGCATCCGCTCTCTTTGGCATAGGACCATCTTTTTGGCGATCCGATTCGGTGGCGGGCTCTGCAGGGGAGTGGTGTACTTTTGCGTGCTTCTTCAGTAACTTGGCGGGGGTGGTTCCCTGGAGGGGCGATATTCGTCTGTGCGGACCGTGCCGGTTGGAGAGCCTCCACGACTGCCACTTCCGGGGAGTGGCGCTGTCCCGGGTGGCGCGACGCTCAAGAGCATACCAAGTATCGACGCTTCCGCAAGCCGGCTTTTTACGATTCTGATACGCACCAATAAAAACCACACATATCTCATCGGTAGGATGCCATAAATGAAGATTCGTACCTTTATCCCCATCGCGCTTTTAGGTCTCGCCCTTTTCTCCGCCGGTAGCGCCAGGGGAGAAAGCTGCGTAACCGCGACCTGCCATCCCGATATCGCCGCGTTCAAGCAGCTGCATGGGCCTGTCAAGGACGGCGACTGTCTCAGCTGCCACGTGCAGCGTACCAAGGAGCACCCGTTGAAGGGTGCCAAAAGCTTCGAACTCGCGGCCATCGGTGGGGCGCTGTGCAAAACCTGCCATGACGGCATGGGGAGCAAGAAGGTCGTGCACGCCCCGGTAAAGAAAGGTGACTGCCTTGCCTGCCACAAGCCGCACGGCGCCAGCGGAAGATTCCTGCTCGACGCCGGCGACGACCTGATGCCGCTTTGCAAGAAGTGCCATGACAGCGCGTCGTTGAAGGCGAAGTTCATGCACGGCCCGGCCGCTGTCGGCTCCTGTACCGAATGCCATGACCCGCACGACTCGGCCAACAAGGGGTTGCTGAAAGGGTCGGTCCGGGACCTCTGTCTCAAATGCCACGCCGATTTCGCCGGCGTGATGAAAGGGGCCGCCGTGGTGCATCCGCCGGTCAAGAACGATCCCTGCACCGCCTGCCACAACGCCCACGGATCGCCGGTCGCCATGTTCCTCAACAAGAAGATGCCGGATCTCTGCGTCGGATGCCACAAGGCCGTCGGCAAGAAACTGGCCGAGGCAAAGGTGCCCCACAAGCCGCTGATACAGGAGGCAGGGTGCAGCAGTTGCCACTCAAGCCACTTCTCGAAGGCGAAGGGCCTCCTCGCGCTGGACGAAAAAAGCACCTGTCTCAGTTGCCACGGCACCGACACCCTCGGCAAGCCGCCGCTGCACAACATCAAGAAGGAATTGGAAGGGAAGAAGTTCCTGCACGGCCCGATCCAGAAGGGGCAGTGCAAGGCGTGTCACGATCCCCACGGTTCGGACCATTTCCGGATGCTGTTGGGCGGGTACCCGGAGACCCTGTACGCCCCTTACAAGACGGGAAGCTACCAGGTCTGCCTGAAATGCCACGAGAAGAACCTGCTCACCTTTCCCGACACCACCATCTACACCAAATTCCGGAACGGCAACCGGAACCTGCACTACGTGCATGTCAGCAACGTGCGCAAAGGGAGGACCTGCAGGGTCTGCCATGCGCCGCATGCAAGCAACGGCGAGAAGCTGATCAACGTGGAGGGTGCCTCTTTTGGCGATTGGAAAATTCCGATCAACTTCAAGATCACCTCTACCGGAGGGAGTTGCGCCCCGGGATGCCACCGCGCCTTTAAGTACGACCGCAACAAGCCGGAGGTCTATACCCTGGAGAACAAGTGATGTAAGGCGGCGACCGGGTCCTGGCTGGTCCCGGATTCGTACCCGGGAGGCAACTCTCCCGTTGCACCGGCATTACTGTAGCATGGGACAAATTTTCACACATCGGCAGTTGAAAAATCAGCAAGGAGAACAGGCAATGGTCTCAAGGTTATTGGTTAAGGTACCTGGCAAAGTGAAACGGAGCATGCTCCTCATGACCGCGCTGCTCGCGGTCGGTCTTACTGGTTGCTCCACCAAAAAAAGCTCCTTAAGCGGTCCGGTTTTCTTCCCCCCGGTGCCGAATCCGCCGCGTGTTCAGTATCTCAAGGGGGTGTCGAGTTCCAAGGACGTCGTTAAGGAGAAAGGCGGCTTCTCCCTGTTCTCCTTCGGCGAGGCCGAGGAGGAATCGATCAAATACATCGCCAAGCCCTACGGCATCTCGTCGGACAACGGCAAGGTCTATGTCGTCGACTCCATCGCCAACGACGTGCTGGTCATGGACCTGGCACAGCAGAGCTTTCACGCCCTCTCCGGAAACAAGGGGCAGGGAAAGCTCAGAAAGCCGATCAACCTCGCTGTCGCCAAGGACGGAAACCTGTTCGTGGCCGACACCTTCCGCAAAGAGATCATGATGTACGACGCTTCCGGCAGTTTCGTGCAGGCCTACGGCAAGGATCTGAACATGAAGCCGGTTGATGTCGCCGTGGACGATGAGAACATCTACGCGCTCGATTACACCAACAACGAGATCAAGGTGGTCGACCGCAAAAGCGGCGAACTGCTGAGGGTCATCGGCAAGAGCACCGACACCGTGCAGGGGTTGTCGATGCCGACCAACCTCACCATGGACGCCGCAGGGTACATCTACGTGACCAACATCGGCAGCGGCAAGATCATGAAACTCGACAGGGACGGTCACATCATCAGCTCCTTCGGCAAGATGGGGGACGCCTTTTCCGAGTTCGGCCGTCCCAGGGGGGTGGCCGTCGACAAGGAAGGGCGCATCTACGTCGCCGACGCTTCGCACCAGAACGTGCAGATCTTCAACGACAAGGGGCGGCTGCTGATGTTCTTCGGCGACCCGGGATACGTAGAGGGATCGCTGAACCTCCCCGCCGGCGTCACGACCACCACGGACAACCTGGAGTACTTCCAGAAGCTTGCGGAGCCGGGCTTCATCCTGGAGCAGATCATCATCGTCACCAACCAGTTCGGGCCTGTCAAGGTCGCCTTCTACGGGCTGGGGCACATGAAGGGGACCACGCCCCCGCCGAACTACGATCCGCCGAAGCCTGCTGCCGAGGCACCCAAAGCGGGCGCCGCCCCGACTGCGCCTGCCGCCCAGACGGCGCCTGCCAGCCAGACCAAGTAAGTTTCATCAGGCAGCCGCACCCGTGTGCCTCCCCTCCCTGAAAAGGGGGGAGAGGGGGGGCGCCAGCAGTTCTCTGTCTCATCCGTTACCGGAGGAGCTTTGGGTGGAAAGCCGTCCCGTTTGACGAGCGGCGCCGATCAGGGAATTCGACAACTCCGGGAACCAGGGGAAGATGCTGAGAACTAGAAGATATATAGCCGTTTCGGCCATGGTTTTTGTCTGCTTTCTGGCGGGCTGCGACCCGATCGCCAGGCACAAGGTGCTGAGCACCGTCTTTGACGGAGTGCCGACCCTCCCTCCCCCCGAGCAGATCTGCACGGAGTACGCGGACAAGAAGTTGGCTGACCTGCGTGACGAGCTCTCCGGCAAAAAGGTCGCGGCCAGCGGGGCCGATGCCGGTGAGGAGTCGGTGCACCGCCCCTACGGGGAGAAAAAGTGCAACGACTGCCATGACAAGAGCAAGGACAGCGGCCTGGTCCGCCCGCCGAGCGAAATCTGCCTCATGTGCCACAAGGGCTTCTTCAAGGGCCCCTACCTGCACGGCCCAGCAGCGGTGGGAGACTGCCTGGCCTGCCACGTCCCGCACAACTCGCCGGACGGACCGCTGCTAAAGACCAGCGCCAAGTTGATTTGCGCCACCTGCCACCGGGAGCCGAGGGCGGCCTTGAGCCTGCACGAGAAGGTGGCGGAGCGCAAGCTTCTCTGCGTCGACTGCCATAATCCCCACTACGGTAGTTCGCCGTTCTTTTTGAAATGATCAGGAAGTGGATGAGACTACCCACCCTTTCCCTCATGATCACGCTCGTTCTGGGCGGGGCGGCAACCGAAGCCGCGGCCCAGGTGACTAGCCTTTTGACCCTGAGCAATCTGAGGCAATCGGTCGACCTGTCGTACCGGCTCGATGCCAACCAGGGGACGCTCGACTCGACCTTCCAGCAGGGGCTGCAGGAGGATTACCGCTTAAGCATCGACTACAGCGTTTACCGGGCACGCCTGCTGCACGGCCAGATCGCCCTCGATCTGCAGGCAAACCAGGAAAAGTTCAGCGGCCAGGGGAAATCCTCCGGCATATCCAAAGGGTACGGCCTCCTGTACGACATCAACGGGGTGCTCCTGGACCGGTTCCCCTATCCGGTCAACTTCTTCTTTTCGTCGAACATCACCCAGATACCGAGGGAGTTCGCCTCCAGCTACCAGCAAACAAACGACTCCAGCGGGGTGAGCGTCACGCTGAACAGCAGGTACCTTCCGGTCGCCTTCAACTACACCCGGTCGAGCAACGAAACAAGCGGCCTGGAGAGTGACAGGATTCAGATCAGCGACACCTTCTCTTTCGGTGCTTCCCACAACTACGGTGAGAAAAGCCAAACCCAGTTCACCATCTTTAACACCAATCAAAGTGGCGCCTTCAAGGGTGGGGGGACCATCGACAAGACCGGCAACCTGGAAGCCACCCTGAACAACACCTACATGCTCGGCACCAAGGAACTGAACCGGGTCCTTTACTCGAGATGGCGCATCGGCAACCAGAGGGGGGCCAACGAGTCGCGCTACGCCGAGTTGGGAGAGTACCTTGCCTGGGACTTCGGCAAGGCGCTCACCTCTGGGCTCGACTACACCTTCAGCAAAAGGGACACCCTGGAAAACTCCCAGCTGCTGAACAGCTCCAGGCTCTGGCTGCAGCATAGGCTCTTCAAGAGTCTGACCACGCGGTTCGACCTGATGGGCACCCACAACTCGCTTAATACCGGCACCGAGCAGAACGCCTCAGGCACCGTGAGCGTCGCCTACCAGAAACTGCTCCCGGCCCAGAGCCTGTTCCATCTGCAGGGGCATAAGCAGTACGGGGTGAGTTCCAACGAGCTTACCGAAGACAGGCTGGCGGTGCTTGACGAACCGCACACGGCGAGCCTCGTTGACCAGTTGTTACTGATCGAACCGGAGGTGGTGCCGGGCAGTATCGTTGTGCGCAACGCCGACCCGGCGGTGCGGGCCCTGCCGTACGTCGAGAATCGGGATTACCAGGGACGGCAGATCGGGAGACTGACCGAGATATTCGTCCGCGTTGCCGGCTCCGAGATCCAGGCCGGCGACAGGCTTTTGATTTCATACCAGCATTTCGTCAATACCCAGATCACCTACTCGTATTCGTCCCAGGGGGTCGGCGGGGATGTCATCCTCTTTGACAACAAATACCGTATCTTCGCCAGCTACGACACCTCCCGGCAGGACTTGATATCGGGAGAGGAAAGCCAGGTCAACCTGATCGGATCGGAATCCTACAAGCTGGGGTTTGAGAAAAGGTACCAGGCCGGTTCCTTCACCGCCGAATATGACAACACGACGTCGGACGTGGACAGCAACCAGAGCGTGAGCGGTTACCTGGTCTACGGCGGCGATTACCGCCAAGGGAAGGTTTCCTTCACCGCTTCGGACCGCTACGTGCTTGTCGAGACCAACCCTCTGGTCAATACCAGCGCCACCAGGCGCAGCGTGAACATCTTTTCGGCGGGGGGAAGCTACAGCAAGGCTTTGGAGAATTCGGCGGTGATAACTGCGTCCGCCAGCTTCATGGACTCCAGGGGGACCATCGCCAGCGAAAACCTCAACCTTGGTCTTGGCGTGACCTGGAACCTGCGCAGGATGGTGATCTCCGTGCTAAGCCAGGCCAACTTCCGCTATACATCGGGTAACCTGACCAGCGACGAACACATACAGTTAAGGCTGTCGAGGTACTTCTAACCAGTGAGAGTGTGGCCATGACACTAAAAGCCCGGTTTTTTCTTTGCTGCTGCCTGCTTGCCCTGCTCGCCGGCTGCAGCAATGTCTCCTTGACCTCGCGGCGTCCGGACCCGCCGGACCGCGAGCTGCAGTGGCCGCCGCTGCCATTGCCCTCGCGCATTACCTGGGTCAAGGAGATCAGCAGCTATCGCGATCTCGGCATCGCCAAGGGGTTCTGGCAGCGTGTGGTCGAATTTGTCGCCGGCGAAGGGGATACCCGGTTTGGCAAGCCTTATGGCGTCTACGTCGACGACCGTG
>Ga0209212_1004541_pt1 | contig 17098 bp, 15 predicted proteins | sample RifGroC2_FD_183996 | JGI IMG/M metagenome (GOLD analysis project Ga0209212, IMG submission 183996) | Groundwater microbial communities from Rifle, Colorado, USA - Groundwater C2 (SPAdes) (version 2) | ecosystem: Environmental > Aquatic > Deep subsurface > Groundwater | place: Rifle, Colorado...
AAATGGACATGGGTAAGTTGGGTAACTGGAAGGATATGTTTCGTCAGTATTCCATCGCAATGTACGAAATGGAATTTGGGTATTGCCATATCCCTTACAGAAAGCAATATCAATAGCATGAATAATTTCTGATTCATTGTGAGTATCTGTTCCACCAAGACCATAGTGTGATTCAAAAGTTATTGTCGAGACATGATCTGAACCATTTCTATCCCCGTTATATTGAGTATTGGAGATTGTAAATGTTGTATACGAATGCGTTACATTATTCCATGTATCAATAGCTCTTTGTATGGCACTTTTCACAGCAGCGAAGGATAATTGATTGCCATCTTTATCCAATGCCCCTGTCGGGTTTAATTGGAATTCTATGGTTGTTCCGCTCAAGGGACCATAAAAGTTTGAATTTATTATTCTAAATTCACCTCCCAATTTTGATTCACCACTACTTTCATCACCTTCAATATCGTTTTGAACGGGAAGTTCAATTGAATCCAAATTAAAATTTCTGACCTCATTTATTTGTTTGTAAAATTGATTTCGTGTTATAGAGCTTTTTTCAACTTTATCCTCATAAATCTTAAAAATACCGTAAGCCCCGCCTATCGGAGAATAATTTTCATCTTCTTTTCTTAAAAACGCAACGAAATTATCCCCAACTTTAAATTTTGGTTTGCACCAGAAAACATCTGATATCATACTTCTTGGATACATAATTTTAATGTTTGACTTTATTGCTTCACCGGCAACCTTTTCTTTAACAAGAATGTTGACAACTACATAAACACTATAATAACTATCCTTAGTCTCGGATATTTCTGTTACTTGTCCTCCAACAATCACTTTAGAGTATCTGATCATATTAAGTTGAAACTTGCTTTGTTCATCTCCGGGTAATGCCAAAAGAATAGATGGTGTTAAAAGTATTAAGATGATAAAAACTAAACACATTTGTTTCATGTAATTCCTCCATCGATTGTTTAGAGACTCACATTAGTTAGTTTAATAATTTATGTTTTTAGAATACTTATATTTTCAATTTACCAATATCATTTTTGTAGAAGGTTCCAGCTATTTATTAATCACGGGTCATCATTGTTATGCAACCTAATATATTATTCACATCATAATAGATATATATTTGGGAGTTGAGATATCCAGGTAACGGATCAAGCAAATAATTGTCAATTATTGAATCCCCAGAATAGGTATAAAAGGGCGTACCCAATAATTTTAATACACTATCCCTATGTATACCAACTCCAATACCATCCTTTGTTTTACCATCATATCCTTTACATATAGTAATAACAGTTACTTTTGGATCGGAAGAAGGCATAAATGATATCCTTAGTTTTAAAGTTTTGTCCTGGTTTAGATATTCATAAAAATATCCGTCAAAATCTCCCACCCATATTTCATCTGGTTCGCCGAAGCTAATTATGACAGTTAGAGAATCATCGCCTAATTTCACATCATCTATACTCTGGCCTATTAATATACGTGCCTTCTCTACTTCGTAGTTTAGAGTTGTGTCGCTATCAATTTGCTGGTTTGGGAATTCTTGAATCACAATCAATGGTGTTGTGTTTGTGTCGCTCTTAACGGTTACTTTATATGTTCCTACGTCCACAGTTACTATCTCATTGCCGGTTGACTTTTCTAACATAGAATTTTGTATCTGTAACGGTGCTGAAATATTTGTATTGTGGTTAAATATCATCTTTTTTACTTGAGTTTCATTCCCGGTTTTTACCATATATAAATAAACACCTGAACTTACCCTCATACCCAAATTATTTTTTCCATCCCATGTCATTCCATATATGCCCGCCCCTTGTTGTTTCGCAGAATATGTTTTTACCTCTCTCCCAAGAATATCATATATCGCTACCTGCACATCCGATTGTTTGTTTAACTTATATGATATTGCAGTTTCATTTGAAAACGGATTAGGATAATTTTGCTCTAATTCAAAGCTTGTGGGTAGATTTTTTTCAGAACTTATTGAAGTGATTATGTTCAGATAGTAATTCCCTGAGCTATCAGTAATTGTAGAATACTTTCTTGATGTGTCGTCCCGGTCCATAAAAGTGATTGAAGCATAACTTACAGGAATTGAGTTGGCAGAGATATTTCCATTAATATGAAATATTTGACTGTGCATATTACACGCAAGTAATAACCATAGTAAAATGGAATATATTTTATACTTAATTTTTATTGTAAAAGGATATTGTTGTTTTGTATTTATATTTTGTACACAGTTCAGAAAGATGGATAAAAATGGATTTAAGACTGAGGTTAGTTGTTTTGATCTTTTCATTGTATTTAGCTCCACTAAAAAAGTGATATTTTTTTATCTGAATCAATATTTCCATCTACAGATCCTAAGTATAATTTTACAATTCCTTCGTCTTTTATTTTCTTCCCGGTTCTCTTGGAAATCATAAAATCAGCATAGCCGTCATCGTTTATATCTCCAACTCCCTTTACCTTGGTTATCCTCTTTTCGTATGATTCACCCGTAATTGTTCCTACTAAGTAAAGGCTATCCTGAGCATTGGTTTCAGAAATGAAAAAATATAGTGAGATAATTATTAGAAAAAGGAAACTTGTCTTTTTAGGTCCCATAAAACCCCTTCTAAAAACCAGATAAAATGTAAGGCGTTGTTTTATTAAAATCAAGCTCTCCAAAGTAACACTACTAAAAAATTTTTATAAACAGTGGAAGAGAATGTTATCCTTCTATCAATAGTAAATGTTTACAAGAGAGTATCTTAGTCACTACTTCCTAAATTGCATTTCAAAACCCTAATAACTAACTTTACTATCCATTATACATCAGGAAACCGGACAAAATGCTCAGTATTTTAAAGAAAGTATTTGGCGATAAGCATACTAAAGACGTTAAGGCTCTATGGCCTATTGTTGATGAAATAAAAGGCGAATACGAGAAAATAAAAGACCTTTCCGAAGATGAACTGAAAGCAAAAACTGTTGAGTTCAGGGAAAGAATACAGAATTATACTGTAGAAGTTAAACAGAAAATTGAAGAAATAAGAACCCGTCTTCATTCTGATGAGGAATTTGACAGGAATGCTGCTTATGATGAACTGGATTCGCTTGAAGAAGAACTTCATGAAAAATATGAAGAAATACTGGACGAGCTTCTTCCCGAAGCGTTTGCTGTAGTAAAAGCCACATGTGAAAAACTGGTCGGCAAAAGCTGGACAATAACCGGTCATAAAATTACCTGGGATATGGTTCCTTACGATGTTCAGCTAATGGGAGGAGTTGTTCTTCACGAAGGTAAAATTGCAGAAATGGCTACCGGTGAGGGAAAAACCCTTGTCGCTACTTTACCAATTTATCTCAATGCCTTGACCGGCAGAGGTGTTCATCTTGTTACTGTAAACGATTATCTTGCACAAAGGGACAGTGAATGGATGGGAGAGATATTCAAGTTTCATGGGCTTACTGTCGGTTGTATTTTGAATACGATGACACCGGAACAAAGAAAAGAACGGTACAATTGTGATATCACCTATGGAACAAATAATGAATTTGGCTTTGATTACCTGCGTGATAATATGGCTGTCGATAAAGAAAGCCAGGTGCAGAGAGGTCATAATTATGCTATCGTGGATGAAGTTGACTCTGTATTGATTGATGAAGCAAGAACTCCTCTTATTATTTCCGGTCCTGTTGAAACAGATGACCAGAGATTTAACGAGATGAAACCCAAAGTGGAAAAACTTCACAGGATGCAAACCAGTCTGGTAGCAAAACTTGTTCAGGAAGCCGAGGAGTTATTAAAGAGTGACGGGCAGGGTGATAAAGAAGCAGGCGTTCTTTTGTTGAGAGCTTACAGGGGACTACCTAAAAGTAACAGGCTCTTAAAAGTTTTTTCAGAACCCTCCAACAAAAAGTTAATGCAGGAAACCGAGCTCGAGTACCTTCGTGAAAAAGCAAAGAACATGCACATTATTGATGATGAGCTTTACTTTGTTATTGATGAGAAAAATAATACGATTGATTTAACTGAGAAAGGAAGAGAAGAACTTGCAAAGGGAAGCGGAATGGAGAAAGATTTCTTTGTTCTTCCCGATCTGGGAACTGAGGTTAGTAAATTTGAAAATGATCCCGATGTTAGTGACGAAGAAAAGCTAAAACGTAAGGATACTCTTTATAAAAAATATTCTGAAAGCAGCGACAGGATACACACCATTCATCAATTGCTAAAGGCATATACTCTTTTTGAGAAAGATGTTGAATATGTAATTACCGAAGAAGGAAAAATTGCAATCGTTGATGAGTTTACCGGTCGTGTTCTTCCCGGAAGACGTTATTCCGATGGACTTCACCAGGCAATAGAAGCAAAAGAAAATGTAAAAGTTGAAAGGGACTCTCAAACACTCGCTACTATTACACTCCAGAATTATTTCAGAATGTACAATAAGCTTGCCGGTATGACAGGAACTGCAGAAACTGAAGAAGGTGAGTTCTTTGAAATTTACAAGCTTGATGTTGTTGTAATTCCAACCAACAAACCTGTTGTTCGCGATGATGATGACGATGCAGTATTCAGAACAAAAAGAGAAAAGTACAATGCTGTAATTGACAAAATAGATGAATTGAAAAAAGAAGGCAGACCTGTACTTGTCGGTACTACTTCTGTTGAGGTTTCTGAAACAATCAGCAGAATGCTAAAGCGGAAAGGTTTGGCTCATAATGTTTTAAATGCTAAACAGCACCAACGCGAAGCAGAAGTTGTTGCTCATGCCGGAGAGATTAGTGCTGTTACAATTGCCACGAACATGGCTGGTCGTGGTACGGATATAAAACTCGGTGCCGGTGTAGTAGATAGAGGAGGCTTATTTATCCTTGGTACCGAACGGCACGAGTCGAGAAGAATTGACAGGCAGTTGAGAGGGCGTTCCGGAAGGCAGGGAGATCCGGGAACTACAAAATTCTTTCTTTCTCTTGAAGACGATTTGATGAGATTGTTCGGAAGCGACAGGGCTTCTTCCGTAATGCAGCGAATGGGACTTAAAGAGGGCGAAGTAATTCAGCATCCGTTGATTACAAGATCGGTAGAACGGGCGCAGAAGAAAGTTGAAGAAAACAATTTTGCGATAAGGAAAAGGCTTCTTGAATATGACAACACAATGAACCAGCAGCGTGAAGTTATATACTCAAGAAGACTTAAGGCGCTTGAAGGGGACAGGCTTAAAAGCGAGGTGTTCGGACTTCTCGATGAATATATAACAGAAGTGGTTGAGAGAAGTTTTGATGATGTACTTGTAGATAATATGAAAGAAGACATAAAGCTAAGTCTTCTGGTGGAGTTTCCTCTTGAGGCTCAGGAGTTCGAGACTCTTGGTAAAGAAGGTATTAAAGAAAGAATTCTTTCCGCTGCAAAAGAATTTTATAAAAGAAAAGAGGAAATGCTTGGTTCCGAACTGATGGCACGCCTTGAAAGATATGCAATGTTAAGTGTAATAGATCATAAGTGGAAAGAACATCTTCGTGAGATGGATGATCTTAAAGAAGGAATTGGCTTAAGAGCTTATGGACAGAAAGATCCGCTTGTAGAATATAAATCGGAAGCATTTAAATTATTTGTTGATTTGCTTGAACAGATAAGAAACGATGTTGTTTCTTTCTGTTTTAAGTTTTTCCCTCAGGCACCCGAAGAAGTTCAGAGAAGAAGGCGCCAGCCTGTAAGCAGAGTTACCGAAACTAAACAGAGTGCGACTAACATTGGTCTTGCCGCACCAAAAGCAACAGCAATCGATCAAAGAGCAGGCAAATCACAACCTGTTAATGTGGGTGAAAAAGTCGGAAGAAATGATCCATGCCCTTGCGGCAGCGGTAAGAAATATAAACACTGCCATGGCAGATAGAAAGGGGATTTACGTGAAAAGAATAGTAGCAATTATTCGTCCGTTCAAACTGGATGAAGTAAAAGAAGCCCTTGTAGAAGAAGGAATTAAAGGTTTGACGATAACTGAAGTGAGAGGTTACGGCAGGCAAAAAGGTCACACTGAAACATACCGTGGCAGCGAATACAGGATAGAATTTGTACCAAAGATGAAAATTGAAGTTGTTGTTGAGAAAGACAAAGTTGACCGTGTTGTTGATGCTATTTTACGCAGTGCTAAAACCGGTCAGGTTGGAGATGGCAAGATTTTTATCAGCGATGTAGAAGAAGTAATAAGAATAAGAACTGAAGAATCGGGAAAGGAAGCTTTGTAATAATTTTTTACCTTTTACATTTTTTCAATCTTTAATAGCTTCCTGTATGCAACTTCTAAAAACTAAATCATATCTTATATTATTTCTTTCCCTTTTTTTCCAGTCGTGTGGTTTATGGGATAGTTTCACAACCTATTTTAATCTTTACTATAATGCTTCCGATTTTTTTGAGCAAGGCGAACAAGCTATTAGAGAACAAAAAAGAGATCTCTTTGCGACGGGAGAATTAATAGTTCCCAATAGTGCAAATCAGCAATTTGGCAAAGTAATAGAAAAATGTTCACAGATTTTACAGTTTCATCCCGATGGTTCTTATGTCGATGATGCGCTCCTGATGCTTGGAAAATCATTTTACTATCAGAAAAATTATCAAAAAGGATTTCGCAAATTCCAGGAGCTGATTGCTACTCAACCAGAAAGCGATCTTATCCTTGAAACAAGACTTTGGATAGGAAAAACGGAAATGAGGCTCAGGAATTATGAAAGCGCACTGCAAACATTAGGGACTGTAAGAGGACAGGCTTTGGCTGATGGAAGAGAAGATATTCTCAAAGATTCTTTTGTTGAAGAAATTGTTTACAGAATTAGCCGGGAAGATTACCAGGTAGCAATAGGTTTATCGAAGCAGTTGATTACATCGTCTGATGATGAAACTATAAAGGCTGAAGTTTTATACGAAATGGGGAAGCTTTATATTAAAGTTAATGAATCTCAAAATGCAATATCTGCATATAACGAAGTTTTTGAATACTCGCCTTCCTATGAAATTGAAGTGGGAACAAAACTGGAGCTTGGTAAAGTGTTGAGAACTACAGGTGAGAATGAAAAAGCTCTTGAGATTTTTGAAATCATGAGATCTGAAAATAAATTTAGTGACGTATACGATCAGGTTGACCTGGAAACAGGAATTACTTTAATTGAGCTTAACCGCCTTGATGAAGCTCTTGATAAATTAGAATACGTTGATACAGCGTATGTTGCTACAAAAACTTCAGGGGTTGCTAAATATAAACTCGGAGAATTATATCAATATAATTTTCAGAACTTCGATAGCGCTGCCTCGTATTATCAGAAAGCATCAATTTCTCAGGCACCCCAGGAGTATATTTTAGAGTCCGGTGAAAAGGCACGTATTTTTAAGAAATATCAGAATTTAACATTACAGGTTAATAATTATATGGATGAACTGTTTTATGTTGAAAACCCTGAAGAGTTTACTAAAGATTCTATCAAATATGTTCAGGATTCGGTTACATATGTTCAGGATTCATTAAAAGTTCTTGCAGAGCTGAATCTTTATACTGAACATCTTGAGAGCCTTGCAAGCTTTGACACATTATCTAATAGAACAGATACGACGGCAACAGATACGACAACAACAGATTCTACGATGAACGATTCTACTGCAGTTAAAGATTCTACCGATGACAAACTAAGAGTAGATCAGGAATCTCTTGTGTTAAGAAACAGAAATAGTCGGGAGAGTAGCAATGTAAGTGAAATAAACATTGATTCGCTTTTTGCGGAAAGATGGGAAAAGGACCGGGTATTTCCTAAAAAACCTGTGAAATCAGAATTAAGCACAGACTCTTTAAAATCATTGCTTGTTAAAAATAAACTCGAGTTGGGCAACCTCTTCCTGACTGAACTGGAGCTTCCTGACTCTGCTTACTATGACTATTTGAATATTCTAAGCGATTATCCGAATACCAGCCTTCATGCAACTGTATTGTATGCTTTAGGAAGTTATTATTTAACTGTCAACCAGGAAACGAAAGCAGACAGTTTATTTAATGTTATTTACGAAAGGTACAAGGATCAGAGAATTGCAAATGCTGCTGCAAATAAATTAAATAAGCCATTAATTGATTTTGATTATGATCCTGCAAAGGATTTATATGTAGAAGCGGAAAGCGAATTGCTTAATAAAGACTATGAAAGCTCTATATACAAATTTTACATGTTATACAAAGATTTCCCTCAGTCACTATTAGCCCCAAAGGCATTGTACGCATCAGGATGGATTCTGGAAAACGAATTGAGCTTATATGATTCGGCTGCTATTGTATATGATACAATGTCTGTTCGGTATCCTCAATCTGAATACTCGCTAAAGGTTCGCCCGAAACTAACAAGTTACAAACTGTATAAAAAAGCAGTTGAAGATTCGCTTAAGAGAATTGATCAGGAAAAATTTTTGGCAGATTCTCTCGCTGTGGTGTCGGATTCTTTACAAAAGGAACAGGTTAGTCCCGGAACCGATAAACCCTTGTTGCCGACAGAAGAAGATAAAGTTCGCAAAACAAATGTTGACAATACAGAGACCGTTCAAAGTGATACACTTCATAGGGGAATTTTAAATGATCCCAGAAGAAACCCACGAAGAAGATAAATCTTTTTAGTATTTTTCCGGCTAAGAATTTCCATAAGTAGTTTCAATGCAACTGCAGTTTCCTCATTTTGAATTAGGCTGGTTTTATGAAAAGACTATCCCTCTAATAAAAAGAAACAAGTTTAAAAGTTTTTTCTTCTATATTATTTTTTTGCTTTACTTTAGCGTTCCGTCATTCCAGATTCCTGTTTTAGAATACAATAGTTTCCGTGTGACTTCGCTAATGGAACAGAGAGCAATAGAAAACGAACTGCTTTTTTATCCGCAACAATCCTGGGTATCTGTCGATGATGTTACTCCTAATCTTTTGAGAGCAATAATTGCAATGGAAGACGGGAGTTTTTTTGTACATAAGGGAATTGACTGGAAAGAATTAAAAACTTCAATACGGGTTAACAAAAGAAGAAGACGCACAGCACGCGGGGGAAGTACAATTACTATGCAGCTTGCAAAAAATCTTTATCTAACTACAGAAAAATCGTTGCTCAGGAAAGGAAAGGAATTTTTAATAGCTGTAAGAATGGAAAAAGAATTACCTAAAAAAGCTATTATTAAAAATTATATAAATGCAGTTGAATGGGGTGACGGGATTTTCGGAATTAAAGCTGCATCCGAAGAATATTTTAAGAAAGATCCCGGTGAGCTTACAAGAAGCGAGTGTTCACGTCTTGCTGCAGTTATTCCTTCTCCTTTAAGATACAAACCAAATACTAACTCCGGTTATGTTTTAAGAAGATCATCAATTATCAGGGGCAGGATGAGTGATATTATATTATTTCCCGGAAAAAGATTATGAAGCGGAGTGAACTTTTGGAGCTTATAGAAGAGGGGGAAAATATTCATTGTGAATTTAAGCGAAAGTTTTCATCTCCTCAGAAAATAGCAAAAGAGATGATGGCTTTTGCAAATACAAAAGGGGGTTATATTCTTTTCGGAGTTGATGATGATAAAGAAATTGTCGGTGTTGAAAGTGAAAAATCTGAAGCCGAATTAATAAAAGATACTGCTGCGAATTATTGCGAGCCCCCGTTATTGTACAATATTGACTTTATCGATTATAAAGGGAAAGAAGTTGTAATTGCAGAAATCCCGGAATCGGATAGTAAACCGCACCGCCTGCAGGATTATCTGAACAAGTTTGATATTAATAAAGCTGTTGTGATGATTCGTGTTAAAGATAAGAGCATACAGGCAAGCAAGGAAATGGTAAGAATCTTAAAAGCTGATTCAGAAGATCTTCCTCTGAAAAAATATTCTATTGGCTCGAATGAAAGAAAAGTATTTGAGTATCTTACAGAGTATGAAGCCATTTCCGTTAAACAATTAAGCGAGCTTGTTAATATTTCAGAAAGGAGAGCATCACGAACCTTAGTTAAACTTGTAAGAGCAAGGCTGCTGGCTATTCACACAAAAGATAACGGTGAAGAGTTTTTTACTGCTACGTAATTTATGCTTTCTTATCAAACACATTCCTCAACTCAAAAATCGTAACTCCATAAGCTACTGCAACATTAAGCGACTGCTTAATTCCATATTGTGGAATTTCAATTGAAAAATCGCAAAGGTCTATAAGTTCCTGTGAAACTCCGGTTATTTCATTTCCTACAATAACACAAAGAGGAAAGTCTGCTTTTTTAACTTCGTGATAAGGAATACTTTTGTCTGTCAGTTCGAGAGCGCAAATCTTTATTCCGTCATTTTTCAGTTTAAGTATTACTTCTTTCGGATCTTTTACATATTCCCAGTTTACACTTTCTGTTGAGCCAAGCGCAGTTTTAAGAATTTCTTTTCTCTCATCAGAGGACCCTTTCTTAGTCGGGTAAGGAGTGTAACCGCATAAATAAAGCTTTTCGATCATCGCCCCATCGGAAGTACGGAAGATTGAACCAACATTGTAGTTGCTCCTTATGCTGTTAAGAACAACATACACAGGCAGCTTTTTTACTTTGTGAAGTGTTTCAAGGGTACTTCTCTTTTGAGAGATTTCTTCGTGGGAAAGTTTTTTCATATCTCAAAGTTTAAACATGATCGCCGTCAGTCAAATCTCAAAACTCAAATCTAATATTTGAAACCTGCCTGGCGCATACAGGTTTGACTTTTGAGATATTAAAAATTGATTGCTAATTGTCCGCATGCGGCGGCTATATCTTCGCCCTGGGTATATCTTACTGTTACAGTAATATTTTTATTTCTTAATTCTTCAGCAAACTTTTCAATTCTTTCTTTCGGACTCGGTTCGAGCACAGCAGACAATCCCACCGGGTTCATATGAGCAAGTGAGTTAAAAGGAATTACATTTATCTTCGAAGGAATTTCACTGCACAATCTCTTTAAAGCAGCCAGGTCTTCATCCCTGTCGTTAAGATCTTTCAGCATAACATATTCAAAAGTAATTCTTGTTCCTGTTTTTCTCGCATAATATCTAACCGCATCAACATTTTGCTTAAAGGAATATTTTTCATTTATCGGCATTAATGTGGTTCTCATTTCATCGAAACAAGAGTGAACAGATAAAGCTATTTTTACTTTCAATCCTGAATTGGCAAGGTCAACTATTCTTGGGGCTATTCCCGCTGTCGAGACTGTAATTTTCTTCAGACTTATTGATTTTGTTAATTCTTCGCTGAAAATTTGTAATGTTTTTACAGTTGCATCATAATTCAACAGTGGTTCTCCCATTCCCATAAAAACGATGTTTGTAATTTTATCTTTTCCATAATCTCTTGCAGCAAGGGCATATTGATCAAAAATTTCACCGGAAGTTAAATTCTTTTTGTAGCCCATCAAGCCTGTTGCACAAAATTTACAATCGAGTGGGCAGCCGACCTGTGTTGATACGCATAATGTAGTTCGGCTTTCTTCAGGGATTATAACCGATTCAATCTTATTTCCTTCGGCAGTTTCAAAAATATATTTTTTTGTCCCGGTAACGGGCGATGTTTCCGACGTGACGTATTTCAGGGCATTTATTTCACAATTATCAGTAAGTATCTGCCTTACGTTTTTAGGAAAATTATTGACCAAAAAGAAATCATCAACAAGATGATTATACATCCAGTTAAAAAGCTGCTCGCCACGGAATCTGGGTTCACCTATTTCTGAAAAATATTTTTTCAGCTCATCTAAAGTTAATCCCTTAAGCTGAAGTTTTTTAGAGACCGGGTTGCTCTCTTTTATTGCTGAATCTTCTTTTTCCATATTCTAAATATAAGAAATATGAGTGGCGTGATGAAACTATGCTCTTCTATTAAATGATAGTGTTTTGGGTAATTTAAAACAAAAGACTGTTATTTTGTCTCGTTGCAAACTTACCATATAACTCTTATTTTTATATTCAGGTGAGAACTTAAAAAGCTCTCTTCTAAATAATTACCAAAAGTAATTTCCAGAACAATTAAAAGGAAAAAGAATGAACTTCGATTTCACAGATGATCATAAAATGATTCAGCAATCTGCAAGGGAGTTTGCCCGGGAAGTGATAGCTCCTTCAGCCGTTGAGCGTGATATCAATGCAGAATTTCCCACTGAGATTGTTAAGCAATTAGGTGAACTTGGCTTTATGGGAATGATGGTCTCACCTGATTACGGCGGTGCAGGATTGGATATGATAAGCTATGTACTGGCAATGATTGAAATTTCCAGGGTTGATGCGAGTGTTGGAGTTATTATGTCGGTAAATAATTCGTTGGTTTGTTATGGACTTGAGAAGTACGGTACCGATTATATTAAAGAAAAATTTTTAACACCTCTTGCCAAAGGACAAAAGCTCGGTGCTTTTTGTCTTTCAGAACCTGAAGCTGGAAGCGATGCGACAAATCAAAGAACAACTGCTGATAAAAAAGATGCTCACTATTTGCTCAATGGAATAAAAAACTGGATCACAAACGGAATCAACGCTGATTACTATCTTGTAATGGCAACAACTGATAAAGAAAAAGGACATAAAGGTATTTCAACTCTCCTTGTTGAGAAAGGAACAGAAGGTTTTGGTCATGGAAAAAAGGAAGATAAGCTTGGTATAAGAAGTTCAGATACCTGCTCGCTTACGTTTGAGAATTGTAAAATTCCTTTTGAGAATCTTGTTTGGGAAGAAGGTAAAGGATTTAACTTTGCTATGAATACACTTAACGGTGGAAGAATTGGAATTGCTGCCCAGGCAATCGGTATAGCGGAAGCATCTTTTGATGCGGCATTAAAATATTCAAAGGAGAGAAAAGCTTTTGGTAATCCTATTTCAAAACTGCAGGCTATACAATTCAAGCTTTCCGATATGGCAGTCAAAGTTGATTGTGCAAAAATGCTTACTTTCAAAGCAGCAGCTTTAAAAGATGCCGGCAAACCTTATTTCAAAGAAGCAGCGATGGCTAAGTTGTATTCCTCGAAAATTGCTGTTGAATGTGCACTGGATGCAATCCAGGTTCATGGAGGTTATGGTTATGTTCGTGAATATCTTGTTGAAAGATATTTGCGAGATGCAAAAATAACTGAAATATATGAAGGCACTTCAGAAATACAGAAGTTGGTCATCACCCGTGCCTTGCTTGAAGGGAAGTAACAAGAGTTAAAGTTTAAGTTCAAATTATTATGTCGTAATCATAATCTTAATCATACTCATAATCGATTAGGATTACGAGTAAGATTAAGAACTAAGATGAGCTTATTATAATGAAATTTATTTTTACAATTATTTTTATTCACACTCTGTTATTGAATGCACAAACCGACTGGGAGAAATGGGGAAAAGTGGAAATCGATTACACTTTAGCTGGTAGTTATCAGCACAGAAATTATAGTTTCGATTCGGACAATACGGGAAGCTTTTTTGTTAAATCTTTTGTTAATGCTTACTGGTTTTTTGTTTCAGATCTTGATGGAGATAACTGCCCGTTCAGACCGTCCTGCTCATCTTTCCTTGCAGATGCTGTTCAGGAAACAAATATTTTCCAGGGAACATTAATGTTTTTTGACAGGTTCACAAGGGATATTAATATCTTTAAGAAGGGAAAATATCCGCGTGTGTCTTCAGGATATTATTATGATCCCCCTTCCCTCTATACACTTTCGGAAAAAATTCATTACAAACCTGTAAACGAAATCGCTATTTCGGAATAATGAAAATAATTTTTCTTTTTATCCTTTTTTCATTCACAATTAAACCTCAAACATCGAATCTACTTCACACGCCGGCAAATACCAGGAAGTTTGCCGATCATTTATTCTCCGGGAAGGATTATCTCCGGTCGGTTTTTGAATATGGGAAGCTCCCGGAATATGAGAAAAACGATACAATTGAATTTAAAATTCCTCTTGCTTATCAATTAATGGGGAAATATGATTTGGCTTTAGAAAAATTTTTAAGTGTAAATAAAGAGTCGGTTTATTATGATCAATCTGTAAAAGAATATTATAAAACTCTCCTTCAAGCCGGCAGATATAATGAATTGCAAAGTAAATTGGCAAACAACGATGTAAAAGATTTTCAAAGATTGCTTTATTTATCTTATCTTTTTACTTCAAATGAATTACCAGCAGAACAAAATTTTTTAGAAGCTTTTCCTTTATCGGGGAAAGAAAGTTTACTCAGCTTTTTTAGTGAAAAGAAGAATCCTCCCTATAAAAGTTCTCTACTATCGGGGTTATTTTCAGCTATAATTCCCGGCAGTGGAAAAATCTATCTTGGAGAAATAGGTGATGGAATTACAGCTTTTATTGCAACGTCTCTCTTCGCGTTTTTATCTTATGATAACTTCAGAGCAAACCACGACTTCAGAGGCTGGCTCTTTTCCGGTTTAGGATTTTTCTTTTACACCGGGAATATTTATGGCTCGGTTGCCGCCGCACAAATCTATAATGCAAAAGTGGATTATGAATACAAAGAAAAATTAAATGAATACCTTCAGAATAAGAATTATTTTGTACCGGGAAATGACTTTGTTAAATAAATATCTTTTAATTCTTTTGTTGTATGCAGGGAATATTTCCTTTTCACAGGATTACCTGGAAGAGCAATTCGATCTTGCGAAAAAATTATATGATGAAGAAAATTACTTTGATGCAATTACGGAATTCAAACGGCTTCAGTTTTTTGATACAAGCAATGTTTATCTGTCGGTTTCAGATGAGTTAATTGCACAAGCATATAAGAACGGGGGAAAGTTTAATGAAGCAATTCAATATTTTACTCTCGCAGAAATAAATTCAAAGAACAGCGATGATATTTTCAGGATAAAAATTGAAATCGTTCGAATAAATATTTTAAAAAGAACTACCGGTAATGCCTTAAGACTTCTTGATGACTTGATAAAGGATGAAAGATGGAGTAATAAAAAGGATGAAATTAATTACTGGTGCGGCTGGACTTACATTTTTGCCGATGAATGGGATAAAGCAACAGAAGAATTTTCAAAAATATCTCCCGATCATGAATTAACACTACTGTGTGAAAAAACTAATAATAAAAAATACTCGGTTGCTTTTGCTAAGATAGCTTCAATTATTTTACCGGGTGCGGGACAATTCTATACCGGCAATTACATAAACGGTTTGCTTTCGTTAGGATGGTGTGCATTATGGGGTTACATTTCAGTTAATGCCCTGATTGAAGAGAGGGTTTTTGACGGGTTGGTAGTTGCTAATTTTTTGTGGTTCAGGTTTTACAGGGGAAATCTTGAAAATGCAGAAAAATTTGCTGTTGAAAAAAATCTTCAAATATCGAACGAATCTCTCGATTACTTGCAGCATAATTATAAGGGAACCAGGCCGTGATGATGGGAATGATGAGATGATGCTAAAAGAAGTTAAAATCTACACTCTTATAATCACATTATCTCATAATCTCACCTTCACTTCGTCACAAGTATTGCATATTGATTAAAATTCAACTTAATTTAAGTTGTTGAACGTAATTTTTAATTTTTATCTCTCGACCTTCAGGAGGAATAATGAAAAATAAAGGGTTGATTATAACTCTCTCTGTAATCGGAGTAATAGTTTTAATAGGAATTATATTAGTCGCTTGGGGTGTTGGAGCTTATAATAATCTTGTTACTTTAAATGAAACAGTTAATCAAAGCTGGAGCCAGGTAGAAAACCAGTACCAGCGAAGAGCCGATCTTATACCTAACCTGGTAAATACTGTTAAAGGGTATGCTGATTTTGAAAAAGGTGTGTTAACCGATGTTACGGAAGCAAGAGCCAGGGTAAGCCAGTTTAATATAACACCCGAAGTGCTGAATGATCCGCAGGCTTTTCAGAGGTTTCAGCAGCTGCAAGGGGAGTTGAGCGGCGCTTTATCCCGGTTGCTTGTTACAGTAGAAAATTATCCAACCTTAAAAGCAAATGAAAATTTTCTTCAACTGCAGGCACAGCTTGAAGGGACAGAAAACAGGATATCTGTTGAAAGAAGAAATTTTAACCAGACAGTTCAGGCATACAATACAACTATAAAAAGATTTCCCACATCTATTTTTGCAGGCGTCTTTGGCTTCGGAGAGAAACAGTATTTTACATCGACCCCCGGTTCGGAAACTCCGCCGAAGGTTGAATTCTAATCCTGATGAAGTTTTTATTTTTAATAATAATATCGTCAACTATTTTAAGAGCACAGCCCGAAGTTCCATTGTTAAAACAATGGGCTACCGATTACACGAATACATTAAACCGTGCTGAGCTCGAATCATTAAATTACCGTCTTAAAACTTTTGAAGACAGTACAAGTAATCAACTTGTTTTTCTGATGATTCCCACTCTCGATGCTTACCCGATTGAATATTTCTCTCATGAGGTAGCCGAGAAAAATAAAATCGGAACTAAAGAGTATGACAACGGAGCACTTCTTTTTGTGGCAAAGAATGACAGGAAGCTGAGAATAGAAGTAGGTTACGGACTTGAAGGTGCTTTACCTGATGCTCTCGCCAATTCAATTATCAGAAATGTTATAGTTCCTTATTTTAAGAGAGATGATTTCTATGCTGGAATTACAGCCGGCGTTGATGCAATAATTTCTGCCATAGCCGGAGAATATAAAGCCGACAGGGATGTTTCGGATAACGGCAAGTCTTCTTTTGTCTCCACTTTGATGATGATAATATTTGCAATAGTAATTTTCCTGTTTAGAGGCAGGAGGGGACGAAGAGGAGGTATTTTCTTTGGCGGGTTGGGTGGAGGTGGAGGATTTAGTTCAGGAGGCTTCGGTGGTGGATTCAGTGGCGGCGGCGGTTCGTTTGGCGGCGGCGGCTCGAGCGGAGGATGGTAAGCGTAGCGAGCATAGGGCAAAGTGCATAGAGTAGTGAGTAAAAAGTATGGAGTATAGAATAATTTTTCTGCCGTTTGACTTTTGCCGTTTGCCCTTGCAGGCTTTTGAATTTGAAAATTGTTTTATTAAAATAGTAACGGCTTTATGAAAGCTTTTCTGAATACAGGAGATAACAAATGGCAATATTTATA
>Ga0209212_1004545_pt1 | contig 17092 bp, 12 predicted proteins | sample RifGroC2_FD_183996 | JGI IMG/M metagenome (GOLD analysis project Ga0209212, IMG submission 183996) | Groundwater microbial communities from Rifle, Colorado, USA - Groundwater C2 (SPAdes) (version 2) | ecosystem: Environmental > Aquatic > Deep subsurface > Groundwater | place: Rifle, Colorado...
AGCAAGGCTTTTTGCTGCCATATTGAGATGAATAACCGTAATTTTGTAATGTAAAGTTCAACTTTTTACTCAAAAAAATGTTAACTTAAAATTTTAATCTCTAAAATGCGATTTTTAGAGGTGGCCTTAATATACTTATCCCTAATTTAGGTATGTACCGCAGAGCAGCTTATGGCTTACGGTGGCGGGCATATTTATCAGCGGAAGATAAGCAATATGAAAAGGCATTTGCAGATGTCCTTACTGCTTATAAATTGGGCAAACATCAAAAAGGACAAAAAACGCTCATCGAAAATATTGTCGGTATCGCCATAGAAAGTATGTCAACAGCAACAACCAGAAACATTTTATACAAACACGATATTCCCGCTGAATATATTGAAGCTTTTTCAAAAGATTTGCAGGCTCTTATTAAAGATGAAGATTTTACGATAACAAAAGCTTTTGAATTTGAAAAATTGTTCATATATGATGAACTGCAGCGATGTTTCGTAAAAAGTGGTTTTGGTATGGAACATTTATATCCGAAACGATTGTCTTTATTGTACGGCGGTTACGGTGCAAACAGCGGCTGTGGCGAGACACCGCAACGCATAAGCAAAATAAAGAATGCTATCAGATTTGTTTGTATGTATGGCGGTGCTTTGTTCACATATCAAAACAGCGAGCAAACCAGAGTAGCGGTGGAAGAATACTACGATTTCTGTAAAAATGTAGCTGTTGAAACTCCGTATCAATTCAAGGATTGCGCTCTTAATACAGAAGCGGACAAAATTATAAAAGGAAATATATTCTTAAGGCTGCTTGCGCCGGCTATGGAAAAAGTGATAATTTTGTCGTGGCGGAATAGAGCCGATGTTGAAAGTACGTTGGCTGTTGTCGCACTGCATACATTCAAACAGGAAAAAGGCTATTGGCCTGAAAATTTACAGGAATTGGTTTCTGCCGGTTTATTGACTTCGCTGCCGCTCGATCCATATAGCGACAAATCATTAGTTTATAAAAAAATTGAAGATGGTTTTACGCTCTACAGCTTTGGCACAGATTTTGATGATGACGGCGGGAAATTAGCTGAAAAATTTACTTCAGGCAAAAACAGCATTTGGCCTGCTGATGGACAAGATGGCGATGCGGTTTTCTGGCCGGTGAAAAGTAAGTGAAAAACTTAAAGTGAAAAGTGAAAAGCTGACTTTGACTGAACTTACCAGAACCAGTTCAACACTTTTTTGCTGATAACCGATAACTGCGTTTCTGATAACTGTATCTCTCTGTGTCTCTGTGGTGAAAAATAAAATCTCATCGGCCGCCTGTCGCGTCGGAGCGTAGCGAAGATGGATTGCCGATTCGGCAACTTTGTGCCTATGCGCCTTTGTGGCTATTTTCCTGTCTCTGAAGCCTTTTCCTGTTGCAGGGACTGCAAATCTTTTCTCGCGTCGTAGAGTCTTTTCCTGACCTCGTTCAGTTCATTTTCAGAACCCAAAAGAGCCTTCTTTGACTGTTCAGCCTCTGCTCGCCAGCTCATTACATCGAACTCGTATATTTGGGCTTTTTGTTTTGCGCTCTCGTATTCGGTCATTAGCTTGCCGATATTTTCATAAGCCTGATGAAGTTTTTTCTGCTGAATGTTCCTGTTGATAGCCGCATAAGTAAATGCGCACGCGATTATCACAGCTGCCATCGCGACCGCAATCGTATTGACTTTCCATCTCGGCATCGCCATCGTCGAATCCATCATACTGCGTAAGAACGGCACGCGGAAATTCACGGTTTTTCCTTCCGCCGGCATAATCGCCGTTTTGGCGTTGCTCTCTTCTTCCGCGAAAAGTTTTAAATCAGGAATCACAACAGGCGCAGCAATTTGCGGTCTTGCCGCCGGACAGGCAACGGCGTTGACTTTTTTTGCCGGCAGGACGATTGGTCTTTTCAAATTTTTTTCAAGAACGCTGTCCGACTGGAATATCCTGTTGACAAGTTCGCTGATTTTATTCGCGCCTGCCGTCGTATCGACTCCGTCAGAGCTGCCCCAGTCGGGCTGCTTGAGCATCTTGTATGTGTCTAATGGAAGGTCAACGATGAACGTTTTATTTTTGTGTTTGCGCACCTGCACAACGCCTAACCGCGCTGCTTCCTGAACAATGCCGGTGGAAACTCCCTGTCTGGAGGCGTACTGCCCCACAGAAAGCAGGTTTTTTTTTCTGCTGAAAATTGGTTCTTTTTCCGTCTGCAGGTCGTGGTCGTTCATAGAGAATATCCCAATTAAAAAGTTTAAACTATGTATATTTTCGGACTTTTCGGTGAAAAATCTTAAATTTATCGACCAAAATTGAGCAAAAAGTCGGCAAAATTCGCAAAAATTTATCAAAATTTTCGATTTTTTAACAAAAACTTGCGCATTTGGCTTATTTGCCCGAATATTCAGGGCAAGTCCGTACCTCATTATGCCGATTAGGTTAGGAATAGAGAGCAGGTCAAAATATCTGTTTTTGGACTAAAAATGAGGGTATTGCTTGCAGAAGACGATTCGATTTCGAGACTAATTCTCGAAAATCACCTCAAAAACTGGGGTTATGAGGTCATATCTGCCCAAAATGGCAGTCAGGCCTGGGAAATTCTCTGCTCTCAGCATCCGCAACTCGTTATCATTGATTGGGTTATGCCGGAAATTGACGGCCTTGAACTTTGCAAAAAAATCCGCTCCACTCCTGCCGGCAGATACACTTACCTGATTTTTCTGACTTCAAAAACTCAAAATCAGGACATTGTTACCGCTCTGGACGCCGGTGCCGATGATTATTTGAGCAAGCCATTCGACAAAGAAGTTCTCAAAAGCAGGCTCGCCGTCGGAGCGAGAACCGTTGACTACGAAGACCAGTTGATAAAAAGTGAAGAAAGATACCGCAGAATTACCGACAGTATTACCGATTATATATTTAGCGTCGTAATTTCGCAGGGCAGAGCCGCCGAGTTCGTACACAACGATGCCGCGATAGCCGTAACCGGATATAGCTGGCAGGAGTTGGTCAACGACCCTTCGCTGTGGCTGGAAATGATTCATAACGATGACCGCCAGAAAGTAAGCGATTATCTTGACAGATGCACCCGCGGCGAAAAAGTCGAATCGTTTGAATACAGAATCATTCGCAAGGATATGGCGCTGCGATGGGTAAAAAGCACCATCGTTCAGCATTTTAACAGAAACGGGCAGATTACTTCTTACGACTGTCTGCTACAGGACATAACGGAAAGAAAAAACGCGGAAATAGAAATGAAAATTGCCAGGGAAAAGGCCGAAGATGCCCAGACCAAGCTCGAGAAGCTGAATTTGCAGCTTGAGACCACCTACAAAAAACTGATGGAGACCGCGCATTCTGCCGGTATGGCCGAGGTCGCCGCCGAAGTTCTGCACAACGTGGGCAATGCGCTGAACAGCATAAACGTATCAGCCGCGACCGTTATAGAAAAATTATCAAAATCAGAAATAGAAAACCTGACAAAATTAGCCGAGCTGCTCTGCAAACACAGCGTCGCCGGCGCAGACGGTCTCGGCGATTTTCTCAAAAACGACCCGCAGGGCAAACATATTCCGACATATCTTTCCGAATTGAGCAAACACCTCACCGCACAGCAAAAAGAAACAGTTGAAAGGTTAGACGCGATTATAAAAAACGTCAATCAGGTCAGAGATGTTGTTAGAATGCAGCAGTCATACACCGGCATCGAGAAACGCAGGGACTGCGTGATGCTCAACGAGCTGATTGAAAACGCAATCGAAATCAACAACGCCGGCCTCCAGAGACAGGCTGTTGAAGTCATTCGCGAATATGACGACATCGGAAGCATTCTCATCGACAGGCAGAGATGCCTGCAAACGCTCGTCAATCTTATCGACAACGCCGAGTATTCGCTGTCGAAAAGCGACAATCAACCGAAAATTCTCAAAATCAGAACGCTGAAAACCGCCGGGGCGAAACTTCGAATAGAAGTTTGCGACAACGGCGTTGGAATAGCCCCGGCCGAACTGAACAGCATTTTCGACAGAGGCTACACGACAAAACAGGCAGGACACGGCTTCGGACTGCACAGCAGTCTGCTGGCCGTAAAAGATATGCAGGGCTTGCTCCTTGCCCAAAGCGACGGCATAGGCAAAGGAGCGACATTTATTCTCGAACTTCCACTAAGAAAAGCAGAGGTAGCAAATGGCAAATGTAATTGAAAAAAAGAACAGGCGAATTCTTGTAATTGACGACAAGGAAGCCATACACGAGGATTTCAGGCAGATTCTTTCTCGCGGCATTACAAACGCCCCGCTCGATGCCGCCCGAAACGCCGTGTTCGGAGCGGATGCCAAGACCACCGCTGAAAGTTTTGAAGTCGATTGCGCCTTTGACGGCCGCGACGGCCTGCTGAAGGTAATCGAATCGCAAAAAAGCAGTACGCCTTACGCGACGGCTTTTGTTGATTTGAGAATGGAATCCGACTGGGACGGCATAGAAACAATCGAACAGCTCTGGCGTGTTCAGCCTGATTTGCAAATGGTGCTTTGCACGGCTTATTCCGATTATTCGTGGACAGAAATCATCGACCGGCTCGGCCCGACCGAAAGACTTTTAATTTTGAAAAAACCTTTCGATAATATGGAAGTCCGCCAGATGGCCTGCGCGCTTACCGAAAAGTGGGAACTTTTAAATCAGCTCGAAACGCTTGTTCAGGAAAGAACCACGCAGATTGCCGAGACTCGCGACGTCGCGATGTTCGTTATCGCCTCTCTTGCCGAATCAAGAGACCCAGAAACCGGCGAACATCTCGAAAGAATCAGAAGCTACTGCCATATTCTCGCCGAGGAACTCCGCACCGACAGCGCATATTCGGAATGGATAGACGATAAATTCATCGGCGATTTATACCGCTCAAGTCCGCTGCACGACATCGGCAAAGTCGGAATCCCGGACTGCATTTTGCTTAAGCCCGGCAGCCTTACCGATGATGAATTTGAAATTATGAAACAGCATTCGCTCATCGGCTCGGAAGCGCTGGGCAAAACCATCAGAACGGTTACAAACGCCGGCTTTCTTGAAATGGCTGCTGACATCGCGAAGTATCATCACGAGCGTTTTGACGGCACCGGCTATCCCGAGGGTTTAAAGGGCAAGGAAATTCCGCTTGCCGCGAGAATTGTCGCGGTCGCCGATGTTTATGATGCCCTGACAAGCTCGCGGGTATATAAACCCGCCTTTAGGCCGGAGATTGCTTATATGATGGTATGTCAGGAGGCAGGCAAACATTTTGATTCGGTGGTCGTAGATGCTTTTATTAGAAAGCACGATGATTTCCTGCAGGTTCGCGGCACTACCAAAGCCGAGCAAACCGCGACTTCATTGGTGTAAAATAGGGGATAGGGGGTAGGGGAGAGCTGTTCATCACTGCCGGCCAAATAAAAAAGCCGTGCAAAATGCAAAAACGGCTGATATAATGCGGGCCTTGTTTTGAAAGGCCTGTGGTGCTGAATAAAAAGATTATTCTGACGATGAGTTTTACGCTGATTACAGCCCTGATAATACTTTGTATTGTCGGCGCGTTTCTCGGCGCAGAGCCAACTGAAAGAGCGTTCAGCAGCGTGCCTTTTGCCGTGTTTTGGATAGCGTTCATAGCGATTCTGCTGGCTGGGATTTTTTCATTCCGAAATATTTTCACAAAGCCCGCAATGTTCGCGATGCACTTCGGATTCGTGCTGATTATCCTCGGCTCGATGTCCGAGACCGAGAACTGCATCGCGATTGCCGATAAATTCGGAATCGGCAAAATCCATAGAGGAAAAATGATTTTGTTCGAGGGGCAAAGCAGCAATATCGTAAGAGCCGACCCTTACGGCATCACCAAAATGCTCCCGTTTAGCGTTAAACTCAATGATTTCAGAGTTGAGTATTACCCAAAGCAAAGTCCCGCCGAGCCGAATTCGGTTAGAGGTTATTTCAGCGATGTTGAAATAATAGAAGATGCGAACGTCGTCAGAACGGCTTCCATCGCGGTTAATAAGCCGCTGCATTATGCGGGCTATCACTTTTATCAGTTCGGCTTAGACGAAAATATGGGCAGATACACAATTATTGAAATTGTTTCTGATACCGGCGTTATAATTGTGTACGTTGGATTCGTGTTTGTCTGCATAGGAACATTCTGGCATTTTTGGTTTGAGCGTTTAACCAAAAAAAGATTCCAATAACTATTAAACAGCTCCACTTGCACGGCGACAATAATTTTTATGAATGCCTCATAATTCTTTTTACAGCCCCATCAGTTTTACCGGTCCCAATAGGCCGCAATGGAGTTTTGTCATATCTAATTTTTCGTACAGCGGGGCATAAGTTCCTTTGAAAACTTTGCGGGAACGAAGCTGCTTTAATTTTTCCGCGTCCCCGAATACAGAGCTTGCCAGCGTATTGAGTACATATATTTCAAGCAGATGTTTGCCTCTGTTCAGATTTCCCAGTGATATTTTAAAAGGGGAAAAAACACAGTTTCCAATTTTTTTGCCGTCAAGCTGAATCGCTGCCGCATATCGCAGTTCGCCGAGCGAAAGCATAGCCATTTCGCAGTCCTTGTCCCATAGAAATTCGCAGCTATATCGCATAAAGCCGGTAAAACCGCCAAAGCCAAGCTGACCCCAGTCCGGCAGTGGGGCGGTTAGATTTATTTTTTTTTCATCAGGCGTTTCCAATGTCCATTTTTCCATAAGAAGGTTTTCGGTAAAAGAGTCTGATTTTTTATTTGTCGAATCAAATCTGTTTTCCGTGTCGCATATAAAAAATCGCGATTGCGATGGCGCAAACTCCAGCGTTATCGGCGTGCCGGCAAGACAGTCGGTTAGAAATTCAATCTGCTCTGTGTCAGGGTTGATTTCAAGTATTTTCGCTTTTTTTGCACTTTCCATAGCAAGCTGTTTTACAGCGTTTGACTCATTCAGAAGCATAAAATATTGAAGACCCTGTTCAAGCATTACGGTTCGTATTGATATTCCCACATCGGCAAAGACGCTCTTTAGTATCCGTCCGTTTTTTTGTTTGCAGGCATCGACAATGGCCGGCAAATTGTTTTCCGGCAGTTTGAGTATGGCGTTTTTCTGTTTGAGCAACTCTAATTTTTGCATTATTGCAGAAGGCGCGATAATGTCCTGCGGCAAAATAACATAACTGTACGGCTTGTCAAATTTGTCATAAGCCATATCGTCTTTGATTGTCATCTCAACGATATCATTATCCCATACGTAATCGAATTCTATTTGATTATAGGCGAGTTTTTTCGCAATTTCTGTGGTTTGTTTGGCAATTTCCGCATCACCGTAATAATAATTTGACGTGCCGACATAAAGAGCGGCTTTCGGCAAGTCAACAGTTCCGGAATTCATCAGGCTTGCGACATTGCCGATTCGTTTGCAGAAGGTGGCTCCGAAATGTTTAATAATGGGATTAAAGTCCGAAAGTTCCGGGGGGTGGAAATAAAAAGATTTTTCTCTGTTGTAATTGCTTAACTTGCAAAAAAATGCGTTGACCCCGCGGATAATCTGGTGTTCGCACACATATCTCATCTGGTCGATATCGACACCGTGGCCATAAACAGCGAAAGATTCGCTCATTGCTCGCGGTTTGCCGAGAAGGGCAGCCCGCGAGCCGGAAAATCGCGGGAAATCAAAAAAATTCCCAAGTGTGGTATTATTGAATCCGCCGACGGTATCAACGCCGGGCATATCGGAAAAAGCCATATTTTTGAAATAGCATCCTCCATTCGAGAGAACTTCTTCGAGGCTGTTGTCGCCGATGGGGTGTCCTGTTGCGATTACCTTGTGTTCTTTGCACCACGATTGAACAGTACCGTAAAAAGTTTCGGCAAGCAGCGTTGTCCATACATCACGGTAGTCGGCCTGGGCTTTTTTAATGTCCGCCGGTCTGAATTTATCCGTAAAATTGCCGTCGTCCTGCAAATAGGTTATCATTATTGACGGAAGATATTGGGCGATGTCATATCCTTTTATTTTTTTAAAGCGTTCCACGAAATCTTCTGTCCAGGGGGTGCAGGTTGATACTTTTGGTTCGTCGTAAAAGAATCCTTTCAGAGTGTTTCCAAAAAACTCCGGCATCGCGCCCCAGTATCTTTGATGAATAAGTTTGACATATTGAGCGATAGCTTCCGGCTTGAGCATATCGACAGACCAAACGTCAAGGTCGTTGCAGACGTAAATATCGCACTGCTTTTCGCTGACAGCAGGGTCTGCAAATTCGCCATGAGAGCGTGTGCTGTGCTGCATACCGGACATATACTCCCAGCCGACAATCGTAATTCTCTTTCTGGTTTCCGTTTTTTTTACGGTTATTTGGTTTTTTGAATTTATGTCAATCGGCTCAAAAGAGTCGTCAATCGGGTTGCCGAATTTGTTGACTGAAAAAATACTTCCTGAAATGGCGCGTGGAGGAATGACAAAATTTGCGGTTTCTCCCGGTTCTACGACAAAATTCAGCAGCGTTTTTAAAGTTTTTGCTCTGTACGTGGGATTTTGGGTCAGTTTTCCGCCTGCCGGGCCGCTGCCGAACAGCCAGTCGTCCCATATCCATATATCAATATCCATTTGCTTTGCGCATTGTAAAATATAACGCACCGCATCGAGCCATTCATCGGACATAAAATCGTAAGGCAGGCATCCCCACGGCATTACCATAACTCCGCCATAGCCGGAATTTTTGAATGAGATGAGCTGGCGTTTTAATTCGTCTTTGTGCAGCGTATCATTCATCGCCCAGACTATAATCGGGCGATAGCTGAAGCTTTTTTTGGCGGGAAATAGTTTTTGAAAATCATATAAACTATTTAGAGTGAATTGTTTCATTTGTATTTGCTCCATTAGTCGGCTGTGCGGCTAAAAGTTTGTTCCAGGGGGAGTCCACTGGTAATCCTTTCCGCGGATTTGCCGGTGCAGATTATCCCAAAGCTCAATATCTTCTTCTTTTTCGAGAGCCAGTTCAAAAGGCTGGCCATCCGGAACAATTTTCAAAATATGACGATAATAACTTTCCGTATCCGGCCACATAAAGCGGTCGTGTACATCAACGCTGCGGCCTATTGACAAAGTAAGATTTCCCGAAGCTAACCTGCAAATTGCGGCAAGGTCATTTTCTTTGATTTGGCCGTTCAGAGCGCGAAAATTCGGGTCGCTTATTGTGCTTTGAATGGTCTTTTCCCAGTTGCCACAGGAATGTGCGCTGAACGCTCCCAATTCCTGGCCAATGCGGCGCAGATATGGAGCTTCAAATGCCTCGTACATTTCAAGTGAGATCAGGCTTCTTACTTCCGAACAGAAATCAAATCCGCCTCGTGCGCATCTAAGATGATGCGAACATAGATATCCGCCGGCGGCATCTCGTATAGCTCTGACCATTTGTATCAATACGTCTGTTATTTTATCCAGCAAATTATGTACGGCTTCAGGTTCGGTATAAAGCCATTCAAGCAGAGTTGTGGTGCCAAGTAAATAATTAGCAGTATCTATAGGGCCGGTCATTACGGGGTTGTGAAAAGGCAAAACTCCGTTTGTTGCGGCACGAGCGTATTGAATATATTCAACCGCTCTGTAATACAGACTTTTTTCAATGGGTAAAACATTTATGTTTTTGATGGTTTCTGGAACTGCCGGCAACGGGTGTATATGAAAATTGCCGCACGGCAGCAATTCCACTTTTGCGTCAAATATATCGCCTATTCCCTGTGATTCGCCGTGGACAAATCCCGGCACGTCGAGCGCATAGCAAAAATCGCCCGGTAACTGCATTTGGGCTGCGTTGCCATACAGATTTTCGGTAAGCCATTCCAGCCATTTTGGCGTCCAGTTTTGGGTGCGGTACGGTTTATCATCGAGTTCGATGCGATACTTGTTTTTCAGCCGCGCTACGCGTTCTGCGCTTGATGCGCAGCTTACCGCTATTTTCCCCGGCCAATGTTTTTGCCAGAGCATATCCCAGACCGGATTAGCGACTGCGGACGACTGTTCATCGACAAAGACAAGGCGGTCGTTTTCGATATGCACACGAGGCAGCGGGTATTGCTTGTTTGCAGACATCGTTTTCATTTTAAGTTTTTTTACGCTTTTTAAGAATTTATAGATGGAGGATATTCATTGCAAAGATAATGATTTCGCGGAACATCTTCATCAATGCGAGGAAAGCGTTCGACTGAATCAAGAAAGCTATTGTCGTTCCAATCATCAGAAACACTGCTGACTTCGCCGCTGACAGAATAGCGAATACCATCGATTTCGATTCCTGTGCCTTCTTCGCCCCAGAACTGATGTATCAGATATGGGGGGATATTAATACTTTGTCCGGGGGTAAGTCTTACAATTGTTCCAGCCGATAATTCCTGTATGACCCCGTCAATTTGCGCGGCAACCTTTCCTTCTGAACATTTGCCTTCCGGCGTAGCCTGGTACAATCGTATCAGGATATTTCCGCCGCCTCTGTTGATAATATCTTCCATTTTTGATTTGTGAAAATGCAGCGGAGGCGATTGATTAGGCGGGTCAAGGATAAATTTCTCGGCATAGACCTGCGTAAAACTATTGTTTTCCCTGCGATAGCCATTTCGAAGAGTAAATAAGGTTCGGCCTAATTTGTCGAATTGATTTTTGCCGAAATCCGTTACATCCCAGCCGAGCATAGCTTTCCTGATGCCATTGGCCTCATCTCCTTTGTTTTTCCAATCTTCCGGCTTCCAATAGGCAAATGGCGGCAGTTTGATGTTTAGCGCTCCGAATACTTTTTTTGCGATTTCTATACTCTTGTTGATTTCATACCTTTTCATTTTCTGTTAACCTTTCTGTCTATAAAAGAGCGTAATGGTTCTTTTGTAAAATTAAATTCTTATTTCACCAATGGCGTTTCATTGTATCTGGCTTCTGTTCACGGTATTATACATTGCTATAATATTTTCAACCGGTATATCCGGCCCGAGAATCTGGCTTCCAGCGAAAATATATCCGCCTTTTTTGGATAACGCGTCTATTATCTGTCTTGAATGCTTTTTGACATCTTCCACGGTTCCATAAGGCAATATCTGCTGCGTATCAATACCGCCGTGAAATACTATTTTGCCGCCGAATTTTTCGGCAAGAGCCTGGGGATTCATTCCTTTGGCGGTTATCTGTATCGGGTCGAGTATATCAACGCCCGCCTCTATGAGCGATGGGATAATACCGGATATTCCGCCGCAGGAGTGCATCATTACTTTTAATCCGAAACCGTGCGCAAGGGCTGTCAGCTTTTTGATATTTTCAAAGAAGAATTTGTGCCACATATCGGGGTTGAGCAGTAATCCATCCTGACTTCCGAAATCGTTTCCAAAAAACCAGATATCTATTTTGCCTTTGAGCTGCGAAAAATATTTTTCATTAAGTTCAAGATACATATCCCTCATTCGGTCAATCAGACATTTGATAAGGTTCGGATTGAGGGCGGTGTTTAGCAGGAAATTTTCAAATCCGCAAAGTCTGTAACTGTCTCCCATAATGCCTGTCCAAAGGCCACCGATGATTACGCGGTTCGCATTTTTTTGACATTCAGCCTGCAAAACGGAAAAATCAAAATCTTTCGCCTTTGGCCAGTTGTGATTTAGAATATCTTTTTCGGTCTGGGCGTTTTTAAGAGGATTTTCAACGGCTTCATCGACAGAAAATTTACTGTCGTAAGCTCCTCTCGTCCAGCGGATGCCCAGCGGGCAGGTTCTTTGTTTGTCAGTAATATCGAGCTTTGCGCCTTTGTAAAAAGGCATAAAGCCCTCGTTTTGCGAAATATCCCTGCCTGGCGAATAAAAGAAATCGCAACCGAGTTTGTCTAAAAGCTGCTGTTCGGTTTCACAGCTAAGATGCTTCCTCAATTTTTTGTCAGTTTCCGGGTGAGCCAAATAATCAACAGGGATTTGGTCTGCCTTTTTAAATTCACAAGCCAGCTTAAATCGTTCTTTAGAAGTCATAATTTATCATCCTATTACATGAACCTGCACTAATCTTATGGCGTAATCACCGGGGTAGCGTTCAAGTTTTGAACCTGGGTCTTCCGTCTCCTTACAGCCGCAGCGTATTGTCACTTTTTTCGGATAGGTAGATATGGGCCCGTGGCCGACCGCAAAATGTACAGAATTTTCAAAAAATGCCAGCGGCATATTGTCATAAAATCCAAGGCTCAATTTTTTGAGAAGATCAAAATCGTCCTTGACGCTGCCGTGGGCAACGTAGTCATAGTTAAACGGTATCCCTGCATTTTTCCACGACTCAACCAAAAATGGTACTTTGGCCAGAATATGTATCCATACGCTTGGATGAATACCATTAAGATTATCAACACGCAGACGCTTTACAGTTTTGTTGTCAACATTGTCAATGCTTTCACCTTCGTCCCACCACTCAACGATATTATAGCCCCTTGCGACACATCCGCTTCCGATAACCGTAACGGCGGCTATGGGTCTGTCTTCGGTTATCGTTATGAAACCCGTGTCGGCTTTGAATTCTATGCCTTTGCAGACATCGATTTCATAAAAATCTCCTACTTCCAGATTCTCGTATATGAAGGGAGTCTGATAAGCGCGGATTTTAGTTGAAAACTCATCGGGCTTTCTGCTGAACGGCTTATACATTTTAAGCTGCTCTTCTGAAAATGTTTTGTAAAGAGGTAAATTCTCAATTGCCATGTAAATACTCCTTAAAAAGTTAATTTTAATGTTTAAAACTCAATTGCACCGTTGCCTGTCCTTTAAAGCCGTGAATACAGATTGTTTCGCGAACAGAATCATACTGTCCGCCTTCTACGGACACTGGTTTTTTCTCCAATGGATGCGGCAGGCGAATTTCAACAGATTCCGGTTTGCGTTTAGGGTCGCAGGTAATTTCTGCTTCGATTATTCCATTTTTCAGATTTGACATAACTGACAATGAAAAATTTCCAAAATGACTGGCAACATTTTTCAGTTCGATTTTTTTGCCGTCTTCAAGCCATATTCTGGGTACGCCGGGCAATAACTTCAGCGTCTGGCCGCGTTCCATATAAAGCATCCATCGGCACTGTAAAAGGAACATTGCCTCTTCAGCCGTCTTGTGAGCGCTTTCGTGGTAAAAATGTTCCCAGAATGAGTATGTTTCCCTGTCGGCCAGGCTTGCAAACGTATTATAATACGCTTTAAGAAATCTTTTTACCTCGCCCCGCATTAAGTGTATCCAAGGATGCGGGCTGTAATACGGCTGACTGAACCCAACATTCCGGTGATGCATCAGCTCGTCCTGATAGTTGAGTATAAATGTTATGGCCTGTTCGTCGGCATCGAATACATCCTGGAAGGCCAGATGTATCGGGCCTAACATATCGTCTCTGCCAGCCATTGTTCCGTGCGTCCACCAGTCTTTGCCATCGGTGAATAAGCATTTAATACCGCGTTGACCGACCCACGGAGCAACAGTCGGCGCCCAGCTTCCATCCCCAAGCGGTACAACGGGACCGCGAGCTAATTCTTCAAAAAAAGCTGTTCGGATATCCTGTTTAAATTCCTTAGCCTCACGAGCCAGATTTTCGGAGTATTTTTTGTCGCTATTAGCCAATAATTTCGCGGCGCTGTTCAATCCGAGATAGGCATAACCATTAAGCATAAAGGTTCGTTCGTGGTCTTGAGGGTCGGCGACTTTGCCGTTGAGCAAACCATAGCCCTTGCCGCGGAGTTCCTCTTTTTTGTTTTCTTTACGCCAGTTAAGATGAAATTCACACGCTTTTATCACGTTAGGCGTTATTCGTTTTACCCAGTCATCATCGTGGGTATAGCGGTAATGTTCATAAAGACACCATAAAATCACACCTGTTTCGAGCATATACCCCTCGAAGTTCTGCATAAGGCCGTTCTCGTGCTGCTTTTCGAGGAAAAATTCCAGACTTCGCCGAGCGATGTCGTGCCATCCCATTGATTCGTAAAAGAGGATATTCCGGGTTGTCTCCGAGCCGAGGCCGCTATATGCGCCATTGCTTGGATTAAGCGTGCCATCAGGCTCCAGACCATACGTTACCAAATCAAGATGCAGCAGTCCGGCGTACATCATTTGCTCTATGCGTTTTTCAGGAAGACTTATTTGCGCGGCTGTCGCGATTTTATTTTTCCAAAACGCTTTACACTGCCGCAGACATTCCTGCATACTTCGTTTTGAAAGCGCCGCCGCTCTGTCCTGCGGAATGGGCTGGTGTGGTAAAAAGAATTCCATTACGCAGCTTTGTCCTGGATTGAGCAAGACGGCGATTTCTTCCTGCCGCATAGGCTTGCCATTCAGCAGCGATACGCCGAATACCAGGTCGGAATCTTTGTACATTCCGAACCCTTTTTCAGCGTCAAAATTATGCGGAAAAGGATTGCAGAATGGGCCAAATGGGGGAGGAGACGCTTTTTTGTCAAGAGGATGCACTGTTTTGAAAAACGCATATCGGCTGATAACATCTGTATTGGTAGCTTTGACCTGGCAGCACAGTACGGTTTCTTCATCTCTGTTTAATTCCGTATCTTTCAGGGCGATGTATTCTTTATCCTGTTCGGGTGTTAAAGATTTGCATGTTGAAAGGCCATCGGAAACTAAAAAGTGCGTTCCTCTTATATTTTCTTCGGTTAATGAGTTCTTTTCGAGAGTTACAAAACTAACCTGTTTGTAATCAATGCCGCCATCAGTTCTTTGAGTATGGAATATCGGCAGCATACCGTCTTCAATGCTTCGTTTGACGTTTTCGGTGCAGCTCCAGCCGCGACCCGCAACAAAGCCATATCGCGGACAGGTATATTCTTTTTCTTCCCAGAAATAACCGTGGCCGGCAAAGCGAGGCTGAAACCAGTCCACATAACCCATCGGCTGTCTGACCCCCGCCTCAAAAATCCTCACATCCCTGCTTATGCCCAGCCATATCGGACTGATTAGCGAGCGAGTATTTGCGGCGGCTTGCTCATAAGATTCTTCCATCTCCGAATCTATCTGTTCGAGACCGGTTTGCAAACCTTTGTTTTGAATGTCATTGCTAATAGCATCAAAACTGCGATTATCATCGGCGGTTGTTACGGCCACATTGTAAGCGGGAATAAGTATCGGTCGGCCTTTCTGCACATCCCTGATAAAAAAGGTGAACGGATTCGATTCAGTGTGGATGTGCGCCATAGTCGGATTAGCACCCGTATCCATATTGTCGGCATTGATAACAAGTTCTATGCTGCCGGGCAGCGACTTTGGACAGGAAAACGTATCATTCTCGAATTTGCCGGGGTTGTCCAAAAAACGACCGCTCAAAAGCGTTCCATTTATAATTTCGATACGCCCTTTTAGCGGCAATGTTTTCCATACGAGCTTTACCATGACTTCCATCGACACAATTCCTTTACAGTTTCTATTAATTTATTTGTGCAACGCTCTGTAGCCGGTTACGCTTTCAATACCACAACGTATAGTGTGTTTTTTTTGTATCCACAGTCTCTTATGCATTGCTGTTTGTTATTAAATTACGTTTGTTATCATAGATAATAACACTTATTTTTTTATAATCAAGCAATTTGGACTGTAATAATCTTACTTATGGGCATTATGAAAATTGGGGCTTATTTCCAAACATTGTGGAAGATAATGCTTAATAAAAGTTCTTCCCCGGCGATAAGACGGCCTGAAAGCCTCGGCCATTCTGCAGCCTGCCTGAAGTCCTCTGAATTGAGCAGGTACTTTGAGAAAAGATTCCATATCATATCCAAACATAGTTTTCATCCACGAATTCTGGCTCTTATGTTGGCCAACCATTTCAACCTTTTTTTCAAAAACACTCGTGATGTCCACATATATTTGAGGTTCAAAATTAACGCCTGCTGGTGTATCCATAAAATACACATGAGGTAATTTGTCGCAAGGCTTACTTTGTGTTTTTATATTCGGCACCATTGCCATGTGGATACACTCATCAACAATCATACCTGATATCGAATGGTCCGGGTTATAATCCTGTGTCCAGTGGCAAAAAACCACATCCGGCTTTGCGATTCGAAATGCTTCAATAAATTTCAAACGGGTTTCATAAGAATCAATAAGAAATTCGTCGTCAAAATCAAGCCAAATCAACTCGGCATTAATAACGGCCGCTCCATTTTGAGCCTCTTTGTAACGGATTTTCGCGATTTCGTCCCTGCCAAGAGTAGATGAGCCGACGTTGCCATTGGTAGCAACGCAGAAGAATAATTTTGCGCCCTGCTGCGAATACGAAGCAGCGGTTCCACCTGCCCATGTTTCTATGTCATCAGGGTGTGCACCTACAAAAAGAACATTCATTTTAATGCTCCTATTTGATTTTTATGCTAATTGCGATATAATCCAATCGAATGAATCGATTTGCGACAGCGGAGAATCATGGTCGCCCAACGGTATCTCTCTGTAATAAAAATTACTCTTGCCGCTAAGTTTTTCCGCCAAAGCTCTGCTTTGGCTGACTGGTATTATCTCGTCGCTTTCCCCGTGGCAAAGAAAAACGGGCATACTTAGCTTGTGGAAATTGGTTAGCGCCGAGTGTTTTTGAAAAAGGCCGGGATTTTGCTTGGTATCGCTGCCATAGGCCGTTTTAATCGCTTCTGATATTTCCTGGATTATGGGATTATCATGTTTGTGTTTAAGACACCACTGATAGTAGGTCGTAATATCGCTTGCCCCTCCAAGCGCTACCACTCCATCTATATCTTCGGGATGTATAATACTATATATTAAGCATCCTGTCGCTCCCATGGAGCCGCTAAACAACAAAATGCGTTCCAGCTTGTATTTCAATCGCAAATAACCAATCAACTCATGCAAATCAGAAACCGCCTTTGGGCACATCCAGGCATTTCCACGAAGATTTGGGCAAAGTATCCCGGTACCGTTTTTTCTGAATTTAGGCAGCCAAAGATTTTTTATGTCATCGCGGCGATATAGCTGGTCAGCTTGCGAGCCATGCCCATGGAGATTAATCGTCCATAAGCCATTTGAACCCGGTTCGAGTAAAGCCCAGTCTTCGTGTCCATCAACTTCGCT
>Ga0209212_1004547_pt1 | contig 17090 bp, 15 predicted proteins | sample RifGroC2_FD_183996 | JGI IMG/M metagenome (GOLD analysis project Ga0209212, IMG submission 183996) | Groundwater microbial communities from Rifle, Colorado, USA - Groundwater C2 (SPAdes) (version 2) | ecosystem: Environmental > Aquatic > Deep subsurface > Groundwater | place: Rifle, Colorado...
CTGCAGGACGGACGAGTATCGTCTTTATGACCCGCGGATTTTTGATATCCTCAAAAAATGGCTCGCCTCGATGGAGGCCGATCCCGACAGGGATCCGGAAACCATCCTCGCGGGCGCCGGCCGCATTCATCCAGAGCTCGAGGCCTATCTTCGCGTGAGCCGCTTCGCGGAGGATTGGCGCGTCATCAGGAAAAACTCCGGGGATCCGGTTCAACTCCGACGGCAATTCAAGGTCTGGTTCGATGGATTGAAGACCCTCCGGCTGGTTCACCGCCTGAGCCGCTCGGGCTATCCCCTGGTCCCGATGTTCGATAAATCGACGGGCGATATTCCTCTGGCGGGCCGACCTTTTTGCCGGGTACGCTCTCCCGGCGGCATTCCGGATCCCGAAGAGCAATTTCGGACATTGACGTCGCTGCGGGCCGACTTTCCCTATTCTTGACATGGATATCTCTCATGCATATATTGCGCTCTCGTGTTTTTCGTGATATCCGGGCCGTCGCGGAATGACGATGCGGCAATAAGTCTTAAAGGGAGGAACGGGTGTGAATTATAAAACTGGACGGAAGATTTTTCTTATGATGGCTGTTCTCTTCATTTTTTTTATCGGTGTTGCAGGATGTGGATCCAAGGAGGAGAAAAAGGCGCAGGAAGCCAAGCCCGTGATGGCGCCCGCGCCGGTGCTCAGCGGAACGACCGAGGTCCCGGCGGCAGCGCCGACAGACGTGCCAGCCGCTTCGCGGCCCGCGGATTCTGCAAAGAGCCCCGTGGCTTCGAATATTGCAGTCGAGGTCGATGGGGCCAAGCTGACCAGGAGCCGGCTCGAAGAGGATTTGAAGAAAAGGATCGAGACACTCAAAGGACAGATTCCTCCGGAGAGCCTCGAACAGGCAAAGGGCGAGATCAGGCGAAGCCTCATCGATGAGTTCGTCGTTCGAAATCTGCTCTCTAAAGAAGTCGGCGCAAAAAAGGTGACCGCCTCCGAAAAGGAGGTTGCGGATGTCCTGGAGAACGTGAAGACCCAGCTTCCCGCGGGGGTGACCATGGATGATCTGCTCAAGAAAAACAACCTGGATGCGGCGAAGATGCGCGAGGAGATCGGCCTGAACATCCGTATCAACAAACTGGTTTTGCAGGAACTGGGTGGAAAGGTCAAAATCACGGATAAGGAGATCAGCGATTTCTACAACAAAAACCTCGACAAATTCAAGCGGCCCGAATCCGTTCATGCCAGACATATCCTGGTGGCCAAGGCGTCCGGTGATACCGACAAGACCAAGGCTGAAAAAAAAGGCAAGGCCGAAGGATTGAGGAAACAGCTTGTTTCCGGAGTCGACTTTGCCGAACTCGCGAAGAAGAGTTCCGACTGCCCGAGCAAGAAGGACGGCGGAGACCTGGGAACCTTCACCCGGGGACAGATGGTAAAGCCCTTTGAAGAAGCCGTTTTTTCTCAAGAGAAAAATGCGATCGGGCCTGTGGTGGAAACGGAATTCGGTTTCCATATCATCCAGGTCCTCGAACGTCTGAGCGCCCAGGTTGTAAAACTGGACGGCGAAACAAGGAAACAGATCCAGACTGTTCTTGAAAATCAGAAACAGCAAGGGGCTTTTGACTCGTTGATAAAGAGACTGAAAGCCGGCGCGAACATCACCGTCTACGGAAAGTGAGGCGTAAGGACGCAATGAGGAGCCACAACGCAGGCCGGATCGGCGAGAGGGTATGGTATCTGGGAAGGGAGGAAACGGGGGTCTATCTGCTGGTGGGAGACGAAGCCTCGCTGATCATCAGCGGCGGGATGAGCTACCTGGCCCCGGTTGTCCAGGACCAGCTTGGCGCCTTCGGCATCGATGAGAAAAAGATAAAAAAACTGCTGATCCTCCATTCCCATTTCGATCATGTGGGTCTGGTACCCTTTTTCCGGAGGCGTGATCCGGATCTGCAGGTTTATGCCTCGGCCAGGGCGTGGCAAATTCTGCAGACGCCGAAAGGGATTGAGACGATCAACGCTTCCGGCCGTCTTGTCGCACAGCGAATGGGGGCATCCGGGTGTCTGGAAGGATTTGATCTCGAATGGCGCTCGGATGGCGCCGGCGTGGTCGTTTCGGAGGGCGCTCGGATAGATCTCGGCGGATTGACCGTGCAGATCCTTGAAACCCCGGGTCACTCCTCCTGCTCCATCACAGCGTATGTCCCTGAAATAAGAGCATTGTTCCCATCGGATGGCGGCGGTATCCCCTATCAGGGGGTGATTCTTCCGTCGGGTAATTCGAACTTCACCCATTATCAGCATAGTCTGGAGAAGCTTAAATCACTCAAGGTCGATATGTTCTGCGCCGATCATTACGGCTATGTTACAGGCGAAGAAGCGGGAAGCATGATCCTTCGCAGCATCGACGTGGCCAGGGATTACCGGGCCATGGTGGAAGAGATCTACCGGCGCACGGCTTCCATCGATGCAACGGTTCAGGCGCTGGTGACGGAGCGATACGCCCTTTTTCCGAATTTTATCATCGGACCGGAGATCTATACCGGCGTCTGCCGCCAGATAGTGCGTCATATCGCCGGCGCGATGTGATATTTTACGAAGCCGTCAGTATGGTCTTGATCAGCTCCGCCTTTTCCGGAGAGAGGGTTCTCTTCTTGATCGCCAAGTCTACCGTCAGGAGTCCCATCGCGCAATAAGCAGGCAGATAGGCGGGCAGTTTTTCGCGCAGAACACGGATATGCTGTTCGATGGTTCCCGCATCGCCGCGCGAGATGGGGCCTGTGAGCGCCTGTATGCTCCCTCGCGTTTCGATATTCGTCAGGGTGCCGGATACCAGCGGCCAGAAAGAGCGAATCGCCTCATCCCGGCTCAGGCCGAGCGAGAGATAGGTTTCCTCGGCCATGTGGATCAGTGTGGTCAGGTAATTGGAGGCCATGCAGGCGGCGGCATGATAGAGCGGCTTGATGGTTTCGGGCACATAAAAGGGAATTCCGCCCAGCGCCCGGACCAGTTCGGCCGACCACTCCCTGATCGCGTCATCGGCCGTGATCCCGAAGGTGCTCCGAGGAATGCTCCGGATAGCCGTTTCGATATCGGCGAATGATTGTATGGGGTGGATGCTGGCCACCGAGGCCCCGACATCACGGGCCGATTCCAGGAGATCGAGCCCCCCTGCGCCGCTCATATGGATGACCTTGTCACCCTGTTGGAAGCCCCCTTGCTGCGCGATTTCGCTGCATACGGAGGAAATAATGTCGTCGGGGGTGGCGATGAGGATGCACGAGGCGAGCGAGACGGCTTCGGCGTTCGCTTCGGCAGTGAAGGCCTTTCCACCCGTATACCGGATTCGATCCCGGAGCGAGGTATGGGAGCGGCAGGTGACGGCAACGATGGGATAACCGGCCTCACGGAGGAGATAACCGACGGCCGTTCCCGCCTTCCCCAGGCCGATGATGGCCACATTTTCCTTCACAAAAAACCTCCCGTATCATCGACGGAAGGTTTGCGAGTTGCCCTGATCTTGAGATGACAAACCGTCCGTCTCAGTCCTGTCCAGGATCCAAGCGGAAGCTTTTTTTACCACGGGGGAAGAGCGTCAGTCAACAGAATTCTCACCCCCACCCCCGTATCAGGTACGGGGCAGGCTCTGACCCTTCCCCGTCGAGGGGGAGGGATTTTGGATTTTTGCACGAGCTCTTTTCTTGTATTTGCCGACATAGTTCGATATCATAGAAGGCGAGATTGTAAAAAAGCATTAAACGGCGTTGAAAATGGGACGTCCTTTCTGCGAAGCCGTCATGGAAGGAAAATGGCGCATACGGAGTCACCAGGTTTTATCGATGCTGAAGACGGTGAAAAAAACGATTACCGATTGCCTCCTGCTGGAACGGGGGGATCATGTCCTGGTCGCGGTTTCGGGCGGTCCCGATTCCGTGGCGCTCCTGTGGACGTTGGTGCTTCTTTCCCTTGAGTATCAACTTCGCTTGACGACGGCGCACCTCAACCACGGTCTCAGGGGCGCGGAGGCTCAAAAGGAGGAGAGGTTCGTCCAGAGCCTGTGCGCCGGGATGGGGATCAACTGCATCAGTAAAACGGTTGACATCCGCATGCTTCAGAAGGGAAGAGGAAAGTCGCTCGAGGAGGTCGGCCGGGAGCAGCGGTACCGGTTTCTCGACGAGACTGCACAAGCCTGCGGCGCCAAAAAGATAGCCACCGGCCATCAGCGCGACGATCAAGCCGAAACCGTTCTGATCAACCTGCTCCGCGGAAGCGGTCTCGAAGGCCTGAAAGGGATTGTTCCGGTGCGGGAAGGTCGAATCATACGCCCCTTGCTCCATGTGGGGAGAGCGGAGATTCTGGAATTCCTCAATCACGAAGGGTTGACTTACTTCATAGACAGTTCCAATTCGAGCCCCCATTTCCTGCGCAACCGGATCAGGCATCAGCTCATTCCGGAGCTGACCGCACGATACAATCCCGGGATTGTCAGGGGGCTCAGCCGGACCGCCGAGATTATCCGCCGTGAGGATGATTACCTGCAGGACACGGTCGGGCAGATCCTGGGTCGATGGGGAATTGTCCCGGGCGAGACGGATACTTTGCTTCCCCTTGCGGAATTTATCGATATGCACGCGGCGCTGCAGGGACGGTTGATCAAATGCCTCCTTGAGGCGACATCGCAGTCGGGAAACGGCGTCGGTTACAGGCATATCGAGGCGGTACTTGCGCTCGCCCGCTCGTCGCGCCGTCGCAAGGCTTCGCTGGATCTCCCCGGTCTGATCCGTGTGGCGAAGGAAGGCAGCGTCCTTAGGATCGGCAGAGTGAACTCCAGGCCGGTAAGAAGCGACAAGCCAAAAAAAATGGTTTGAAATAAACGCATCGATATTATAATGAATGTGATATCTTTAACATAAAGGAGTAAATCTATTGAACCCCCTTCAGAAAAATATCGCTCTATGGCTCGTCATCAGTCTCGTGTTTGTGATGGTTTATCATCTGTTTAATCAACCTAAAATCGCCCAGATGGATGTGATTTACAGCGATTTCCTAAGTTATGTGGATAAGTCCCAGGTGACCGAGGTGACCATCCAGGGCGACAGTATCACGGGGAGACTGAGCAGTGGAAAGGCTTTCAAAACCTATGCCCCCAAGGACGCGGGCGCCATTGCCCTGCTCAAGGAAAAGGGGGTCAGGATTTCCGCCAAACCGCTGGACGATTCCCCTTGGTATATGACTGTTTTGGTTTCCTGGCTTCCCATGCTGCTCCTGATCGGGGTCTGGATCTTCTTCATGAGGCAGATGCAGGGCGGCGGCGGCAAGGCCATGGCATTCGGGAAAAGCCGGGCCCGTCTGGTCACGGACAAGACGAAGAAAGTCACCTTTGCCGATGTGGCCGGCGTCGAAGAGGCAAAGGCGGAGCTCCAGGAGGTCATCGATTTTCTCCGGGATCCAAAGAAATACACAAAATTGGGGGGGAGGATCCCCAAGGGGCTGTTGCTCGTCGGGCAGCCCGGCACGGGGAAAACCTTGCTCGCCCGCGCCATCGCCGGAGAGGCGGATGTCCCATTCCTCAGCATCAGCGGGTCCGATTTCGTCGAGATGTTTGTCGGGGTCGGGGCATCGAGGGTCCGGGATCTCTTCAATCAGGGCAAGAAAAATGCCCCCTGCATCATCTTCATCGATGAAATCGATGCGGTGGGACGTCACCGGGGCGCCGGTCTGGGAGGCGGGCACGACGAGCGGGAGCAGACCCTCAATCAGCTTCTGGTAGAGATGGACGGATTCGAATCCAACGAGGGAGTCATCCTGGTCTCGGCAACCAACCGTCCGGATGTCCTCGATCCGGCTCTGCTTCGGCCCGGTCGGTTCGACCGTCAGGTCGTCGTCCCTCTCCCGGATGTGAGGGGAAGGGAAAAGATTCTGGCGGTTCATGCCCGAAAGGTGCCGCTTGCGGAGGACGTCGATTTTGCGATCATTGCCCGCGGCACTCCCGGTTTTTCGGGCGCCGATATCGAAAATCTCGTCAACGAGTCGGTCCTTTACGCCGCCCGGTTCGACAAGGAAAAAGTGTTCATGAGCGACTTCGAGTTTGCCAAGGATAAGGTTCTCATGGGAACCGAGCGAAAAAGCCTCGTCATCAGCGATGCCGAGAAGAGAAATACGGCCTACCATGAATCGGGGCACGCCCTTGTGGCCAGGATACTGCCGGGAACCGACCCGATTCACAAGGTGACCATCATTCCCAGGGGACACGCCCTGGGCGTGACGCAGCAGCTGCCCGTCGACGAGAAGCATACCTACCCAAGGGAGTTTCTCGTGAATAATATCGTGATCCTGCTCGGCGGAAGAGCGGCGGAGGAGCTGGTTCTGAAGGATTTTACCACGGGCGCCGGAAACGATATCGAACGGGCGACCGCTCTCGCCCGGAAGATGGTATGCGAATGGGGGATGAGCGAGGCGATGGGGCCGCTGAGTTACGGCAAGAAGGAAGAACAAATCTTCCTCGGCCGCGAATTTGCCACCCATAAGGATTACAGCGAGCAAACGGCGCAGAAGATAGACGATGAAGTTGCCCGGCTCGTGATGACCAGTTACGAGAGCGCCAAGCAGATCCTGTCGGACCGCATGGATGTTCTCAACAGGATCGCCTCGGAACTGCTGGAAAAAGAGGTCCTCAATGCAACGGAGCTCGATGCGATCATAGGGATAAAACCGCCGCAGGAAAAGACAAATCCCGCATTGGAAACATCAGCCTGACCGGGAGCGCATCCCGCAAGCCCCGCCTTGTAGGTGGGGTTGGGGGGCGCATCGAAATAAGAAACACTTCCTTGCCGGGAAGCCCCGCCCTGTGGGCAGGGTGCTTCAAAAGAGTCATCCGAACGGAATAAGGGATCAACACAACATGCCATGGACCCAAAAGGGTTGCGGGTGAGATGCTTGCATATCACCTCCGAAGCGGAGGCCCTTGATGCCCTGAAGGGGGTGGATGCGGATCCCTACGGCGTCGAGGCGATGCTCCCGAAGATGATCCATCTGAATATCCTTCTGGAAGAGGTGGAATGCAAAACCGCCACTATCATCAAGCAGGAGATGCTCGCGCTCGGGGGAGACGCCGCCATCGCCCGCGACGCGATCGGCTCACGCATCGCCAGGACCGGTGTCATTCTGATAGGAACGCTCAAAGCGATTCGCCGTTTCACCGATAAGCTGGCCGGAGGGCCCTTCGGTTTGGACGGGTATTCCGATCGGATCCGCGAAGCCCTAGGCAATCTCGCCTCGAATTCGGCTGTTCTGAAAACATCAAGAAGAGAGATCACGATCGGGGAACGGACTCTGGTCATGGGAATCATCAACGCAACCCCCGATTCGTTTTCCGACGGCGGCAGATTCGCGGCGCCGGTGACCGCGGTGGAAGAGGCGCTCCGCATGGTCGAGGAAGGCGCCGATATGATCGACATCGGCGGCGAGTCCAGCCGGCCCGGCTCGGATCCCGTGACGGAGGAAGAGGAACTGCGACGGGTGATGCCGGTCATCCGGGGCCTTGCCGGCAAGATATCCGTTCCCCTGTCGATAGATACGACGAAGGCGGCTGTGGCGCGCGAGGCGCTGGCCGAAGGAGCAGAAATAATAAATGATATCAGTGCGATGAATTATGACAGCCGGATGGCCGAAGTCGCTGCCGGAGCAGGAGCGGCCGTCATCCTCATGCATATGCGCGGTTTGCCGAAAACGATGCAAGGCGGCGATCTCGAGTATCGTTCGCTGCTTGGCGAGGTGATCTCGTTTTTGCAGGAACGGATCGAAAGCGCGGAGCAAAGCGGCATAGCGCCCGTGCAGATCATGATCGACCCCGGGTTCGGTTTTGGAAAATCGGCGCTGGACAATGTGCGACTGATCCGTCGCCTGAGCGAATTCAAGATACTGGGGAGGCCGATCGTTACGGGGGTGTCCCGGAAATCGTTCATCGGTCATGTGACGGGAGGGGGGCCGCAGGAACGGATCGAGGGGACCGCGGCGTCGGTCACCGCGACCATCCTGAATGGCAGCCGGGTCATACGGGTCCATGACGTGAAGACGATGAAAAGGGTTGCCGCCATGGCGGATGCCCTGGTCGGCGCATAACAATTTATACTGATACAATGGCTGCGCAGCGAACCTCACTGGTCCTGATTTCAAAAAGTCCGATGGAGACCCTGCAGATCGGCAGGCGCTTGGGCGCGGGTCTGAAAGGTGGGGAATGCGTTGCGCTGGCGGGGGAACTCGGCGCCGGTAAAACCTGCCTGACACAGGGCATCGCCAACGGTCTGGGCGTTCCGGACGGCTATGTGGTCGCTTCACCAACCTTCACACTCATCAATGAATACCCCGGAAAAGAGACCGCGCTGTTTCATCTGGATATCTATCGCCTGACCGGACCCGGGGACCTCGAAGAAATAGGATATCGGGAATACCTCACGCGGGGAGGCGTGGTGGTCGTGGAGTGGGCGGACAAGATTTCCGATTCCATACCGGAGGAAGCCATGTGGGTCACATTTTCTTATCTCGACGAGAATGTGCGAAAAATCGAGATTTCCGATGCCGCGGACAGAATTTATTCCTGGAAACAGATCTTTACACCAAAAGGAGGTTAAATGACGGTCCGCGAAGGACAAAGGGCGGGCGGACTGACCATCCTGATCGTTTCGACGGCAGTCTATGGGGTGAGTCTGTTTTATCACAGTCATCCTCGTCCGGATTCGCCCCTGCCCTGGGGGGACCAGGTTTCGGGGAGGATCGCCATAGAGGTTGCAGGAAACCGCGGCGCCGACGGGATCTATTTCATCCCGGAAGCCAAAGCTGCTGCCGAATTATCAAAAATCACAGGCTATGACGCGCCGACGGTGGATGGCGCTTTAGCCAAAGCGCGTTTTTCATCCGCTTCGGCGATCTTGGTCTTTGCCGAGGGGGGCGTGCTGAAAATCATCGAGATGCCCGCGGTAAAGAAGCTTGCCCTGGGGCTGCCGATCGACCTCAACCGTGCGGGCGAAGAGGAGCTGGCGCTGGTGCCCGGCATCGGAGAACGGATGGCCGCTCAGATTGTTCAGTTACGGCAGTCGAGAGGAAGATTCGCGCGGGTTGCGGATCTCACGGCCGTTCCGGGGATCAAGGAAAAGAAATTGCGAGACCTCGAAAAATACCTGACGGTGGGACCGTTGCCGTGATCACTCATAGCTCGCTTTGCCCCTACGTGATCAGTGTACCCGGTTGCCGCTGCTGTAGCTGTTGAGATGATGGAGGACGCGCTTGACGTAGGTCTGGGTCTCCTGGTAGGGCGGGATGCGGTTGTTGTAGCGCAGAACGGCGTTTTCCCCGGCATTGTATGCGGCGAGTACAAGCGGGAGATTCCCGTTAAACAGATTCATCAGGTAGCGGAGATAGCGGACTCCGCCGTCGATATTGTTTTCCGGATGAAAGGAATCCTTGACCTGAAGCGAAGCAGCGGTTGCCGGCATGAGTTGCATCAGCCCCTGGGCTCCCATTGGCGAAACGGCCCGGTGATTGAAATTTGATTCGGCCTTGATAATGGCCTTGATAAGCGTAGAGTCGACACGGTATTTTTCAGAGGCCCTGGTGATCAGGTCATCGTAGCGGGTACCGTCCCCTTTCAAGCGAATAATGACCCGTTTTTCTTTCATAATAAGGACATAGGGCACATTGTGTTGAGTGGGGACATTGGTAAGATGAACGACCCCTTCCGGATCGACGTATTTGTAAATATCCGCCTGACCGGTCAACGCGGTACCGAGGATGAGGATCGATAAAACAAGAAGCGACATTGTCCATTTGAGAATCATGTTCCACCACCGTTGCGCCGTCCCGATTCGAAAAGCATACTGTTGATGAATACACCAATTCTTTTACGAATTCAAGTTATTTATCCACATTTTACGAAGCCGTCACACCTTTATTCTTGACACGGATGAGCGATAATGCTAACAAAACACGCCAATCAAACCGATTGGTGTCGGGGCGTGGCGCAGTCTGGTAGCGTATCTGAATGGGGTTCAGAGGGCCGGTGGTTCAAATCCACTCGCCCCGACCAGTTTTAACAAAAACCGCCAACATGGCGGTTTTTTAATGACTTCCGGAGGCTTTCCCCTATAATGGATGTTGACAATCCAGGGGGTAATGCATATAAAGAGAGAGACTTCACCCATGCGAGAGTGGCGGAACTGGTAGACGCACTGGACTTAGGATCCAGCCCGCCTGAGCGGATAGGGGTTCAACTCCCCTCTCTCGCACCATTCTTTGGACTATTCGCAGGGTAAACATAATTCTAAGGAGCGTATTGCCGTGAGTGAAATCAGCGCCGCCATAAAAATTGAAGATATCAGTTCTGTAAAGAAAAAACTATCCTTCGATATCCCCTGGGCGGATGTGAAAAACGAGTTGGACACTGTGTATCGCAAGGTCGGCAGAACCGCCAAGGTCAAGGGGTTCAGACCGGGGAAGATTCCGCGGGCAATCCTGGAGATGTACTATCGGGAGCAGGCGGAAAAAGAGACGGTTGCCGGCATTGTCAATGGAGTATACTGGCGGACGTTGCAGGAAAAGGAGATCCCGGCGGTCACGCAACCCCAGATCGAGCAGAAGGGTATAGAGCGAGACAAGGATTTCAGTTTTTCGGCCATCGTCGAAGTCGAGCCCGCTATCGACCCAAAAGACTACCTTGGTCTTGAACTTGAGAAGGAAGATCCCGCCGTGACGGAAGAGGACCTCGAAAAAAGACTGCAGGATATTCGTCAGATGTTTTCCACAATGGAAGATTTGAATGAAGATCGGGGCGTGATCGAGGGTGATTTTGTAACCCTCAATTTTACGGGGAAAATCTCCGGGGAGACGCTTAAGGAGCTGACAGCGGAAAATCATCTTCTTGAAATCGGCTCAAAGACGTTTGTCCCCGGTTTCGAGGAGCAGCTCTTAGGCATGCGAAAGGGAGAGGCCCGATCTTTTGTCATCACGTTTCCCGAGACCGATGTTCCCGCCCACCTCGCGGGAAAGGATGTGGAATTTGCCGTGAACATCGGAGGAATTCGAGTCAAGCGTGCACCCGAGATCGATGACAATTTTATCAAGAACTTCGAGAAATATGAATCATTGGATGCCCTCAAGGCCGATGTTCGCAAAAACCTGGAAGAAGAAAAAAAAGCGAAAGTCGCCGCAGACCTCGATAAAAGCATCGGCGATAAGCTTCTGGCAAGCAATGAATTCGAGGCGCCCGACTCATTTATCGAGAACCAGATCCACCATATGCTGCTGAATATGAGGCAAAGAATGGTGTCCGGCGGGATGGATCCGAAAAAAGCGACCGAGGTGGCCTTGAAATTTCGTGATCAGTGTCGTGAGGAAGCGACAAAGATCGTGAAGACAGTCATCCTCATCAAGAATATCGCCAGGAAAGAGGCCCTTGCCGTCGATGAGATGGAAGTGGAAAAACAGATTGCCGAGATGGCATCCCAGCGAGCCCAGGATTTCGAAACTTTTAAAAAATCGCTGGAGAAAGAAGATTTGATGGACAGCATTAAATCGGAGATTCTGAGCCGGAAGACTTACGAATTTCTCCTGGAAAAAGCCCACATCACCACGGTCGGTGCAAAAAAGGCTGAGATAGCGGAGGAAACGAAATGACGCTGATACCCATGGTGGTTGAGCAGGACGGACGGGGTGAAAGGGCGTATGATATCTATTCGAGGCTTCTGAAGGATCGGATTATCTTCCTGGGAACGGCCATCGATGATGATGTGTCAAATCTCGTCATCGCCCAGATGCTTTATCTGGAATCGGAAGATCCGGACAAGGAGATCTTTTTTTACCTCAATACCCCGGGCGGGCATGTCAGTTCGGGGCTTGCCATATACGACACCATGCAGTACATTAAACCTTCTGTCTCCACGGTATGCATGGGACAGGCGGCGAGTATGGGCGCTCTGCTCCTTGCGGCAGGGCAGAAGGGCAAAAGATACGCCTTGCCCCATTCACGAATCCTGATCCACCAGCCATTGGGTGGATTTCAGGGGCAGGCAACGGACATCGACATTCAGGCGCGAGAGATTCTGAGGCTGAAGGAAGAGCTGAACCATGTTCTGTCCGAGCTTACCGGTCAACCTATAGAAAAAATCATGAACGACACGGAGCGCGACTATTACATGACCGGCGAGCAAGCCAAAAATTACGGAATCATCGATGAAATCATAACCAAGAAAGCATAATGGGAGAAAAGGCAGGGGACTGTTGAATGGCTAAAAGAGAAAAGGACCAGCAAGAGGGGCGGGGACTTCTATTCTGCTCTTTCTGTGGAAAAAACCAGAACGAAGTGAAAAAATTGGTAGCCGGACCCACAGCGTATATCTGTGATGAGTGCATAGAGCTGTGCCGGTGCATCGTTGACGAGGAGTGTGAAAAACCGGTTGCCGATGAACTCCGGAAGGGAATCCCGGAACCAAAAGACATTACGCGATTTTTGGATCAGTACGTCGTTGGCCAGGAAAGATCAAAGAAGGTCCTGTCCGTAGCCGTTTATAATCATTACCGTCGGCTGTTTTCCCATGCCGATATGGGCGGGGTCGATATCCAGAAGAGCAACATTCTGCTCATCGGCCCCACCGGTTCCGGTAAAACCCTTCTGGCCAGGACGCTGGCAAAAATGCTGAATGTTCCCTTCACCATTGCCGATGCCACTACCCTGACGGAAGCCGGTTATGTCGGCGAGGATGTGGAAAATATCATTTTGAGCCTCCTGCAGAATTCCGATTATGATGTGGAACGGGCGTCGAAGGGGATCGTCTATATCGATGAGATCGACAAAATCTCGAAAAAATCGGGCAATCCCTCCATCACGAGGGATGTATCGGGTGAGGGTGTCCAACAGGCGCTCCTCAAGATCATCGAAGGGACTACGGCCAACATCCCGCCCAAAGGGGGAAGAAAGCACCCCCAGCAGGAATTCATTCAGGTGGATACGACCAACATCCTGTTCATCTGCGGGGGAGCGTTCAATGACCTTGACGACATTATTGCCCGCCGGGTCGGATTCAACGCGATGGGTTTCGGGGCCGAAATCAGGAGCAAGCGGCAAAAGAAGACCGACCAGCTCCTCCAGGAAGTTCAGCCCGAGGACCTTTTGAAATTCGGTCTCATTCCTGAATTTATCGGCCGGCTGCCGGTGATCGCGACCTTGAATCTGTTAACGCAGGAGGAGCTGATCCGGATACTCGTCGAACCCAAGGATGCGATCATTAAACAGTATCAGAAACTGTTTGAACTCGAAGGGGTGAAACTGAAGTTTACCGAAAGCGCCCTGCTGGCAATAGCCAGGCTTTCCGTAGAAAGGAAATCCGGGGCGCGCGGGCTCAGGGCCATTCTGGAAAACACCATGCTCGATATCATGTACGAGTTGCCTTCGATGCCCGATGTAAAGGAATGTGTGATCAGTGAGGAAGTCGTTTTGAATAAGGAAAAACCGATCCTCCTTTTCGAAAAGAAGTCAGAAACCGCCTGAGAAGATGGAGGATTGGGGGATTGGGAGATTGTCTACCCTCGAACACTCAAAGACGAGGATAAAAATATGCTGTTTGACAGAGAAAAAAATGAAAAAATAATGGATATATCCATGGAAATACCTCTCTTGCCTCTCAGGGATGTGGTGGTGTTCCCCCATATGATTGTTCCGCTGTTCGTAGGGAGAGAAAGGTCGATTGCCGCTTTGGAATCGGCCATGAAGGAAGAAAAAGGGATTTTCATGGCGGCCCAGAAAAGCGCTCAGAAGGACGATCCCGCCGAAGACGATATCTATGCAATAGGCACAATAGGAATCATTATCCAGCTTCTGCGCCTTCCCGATGGCACGGTGAAGGTCCTGGTAGAGGGGAAAAAGCGGGGGATCATTCGCGAATATCTCCATAGCGATGATTTTTTCCTCGTCCGTGCGGAAGAGCTCGATGAACACGATCAGGCGACGGACAAGGTAAGGATTCAGGCCTTGATGAGGAGCATCCGGGAGTCCTTCGAAACCTATGCAAAGATGACAAAAAAAGTCCATCTGGAAATGGTAGGGGCGATCGCTTCGATCGAGGATGCCTCGAAACTTGCGGATGTCGTTGTCGCCCAAATCAACGCCAAATTGGAAGATAAGCAGAAGATTCTTGAGATCATTGATGTATCCGAGAGAATCGAGGCGATCTATGAGCTGATGCTTTCGGAAATCGAAATCCTGCAGGTTGAGGAGAAGATCAAGCGACGGGTCAAGAAGCAGATGGAAAAGACCCAGAAGGACTATTACCTCAACGAACAGATGCGTGCCATCCAGAAGGAAATGGGCGAAAAGGACGAATTTCGCAACGAGATAGCCGAGCTGGAAAAAAGACTGAAGCAGAAGAAAATCTCCGAGGAGGGACACAAGAAGGTCAAGGCGGAAATCAAAAAGATCCAGATGATGGCGCCGATGTCGGCGGAGGCCACGGTCGTGCGAAATTACATCGACTGGCTGCTCGACATGCCGTGGGGGGAGAAAACAGAGAATAAATACACCCTTAAAGAGTCGGAAGCGATCCTTGAAGAGGACCACTATGGTCTGAAGCAGGTGAAAGAACGGATCATCGAGTATCTCGCTGTCCAGACCCTGATGAAGAAGAACAAAGGTCCCATCCTCTGCCTTGTGGGGCCTCCCGGCGTCGGGAAGACATCGATCGCCAAGTCTGTCGCCCGCGCCACGAACCGTAAATTTGTCCGTCTTTCGCTGGGCGGCGTTCGGGACGAAGCCGAAATTCGAGGCCATCGGAGGACCTATATCGGCGCCATGCCGGGTAAGATTATTCAGCTCCTGAAGAAGGCGGGTACGAATAATCCGGTCTTCTGCCTCGATGAAGTGGATAAGCTGAGTTCCGATTTCCGCGGGGACCCCTCTTCCGCACTGCTGGAAGTTCTCGACCCCGAGCAGAACTACGCCTTTAACGACAACTATCTCGAAGTGGACTACGATCTCTCCGACGTCATGTTCATTACGACGGCCAACGTGCTGCAGACGATTCCTGCGCCGTTGCAGGATCGGATGGAGGTGATCCGTCTGGCCGGGTATACCGAGCCGGAGAAGATGAATATCGCCAAACGGTTTCTTGTGATGAAGGAGATGGAAGCCAACGGCATCAAGAAAGAGAACGTGTTTTACACGGACGGCGCTCTGATGACGATTATCCGTCAGTACACACGCGAGGCGGGGGTTCGGAACCTGGAGAGGGAAATTGCGTCGATCTGCCGGAAGGTGGCAAAAAAGATTGTCGAAGGGGGTGGGAAATCCCGGATCAGGATTTCCTCAAAATCGGTTCCGCGTTATTTGAGTGTGCCGAAATTCCGTCATGGGGAGACGGAAGGCAAGGACGAGATCGGTCTTGCAACGGGCCTGGCATGGACCGAGGTTGGAGGAGAACTCCTCGCCATCGAGGTCTCCATCATGCCGGGAATGGGAAAACTGATTCTTACAGGGAAGCTTGGCGATGTCATGCAGGAGTCGGCGCAGGCCGCCCTCACATACGTCCGGGCCAGGGCCGCCGCGTTCGGGTTGTCGGAAACATTCTACAGAAAGATGGATATCCATGTCCATGTACCGGAAGGGGCGATTCCGAAGGATGGACCGTCGGCCGGTATTACCATGGCCACAGCGATCGCCTCCGCTTTCATGCGACGGAAAGTTCGAGGGGATCTGGCCATGACGGGTGAAATCACCTTGAGGGGGCGTGTGTTAGCGATAGGAGGGCTCAAAGAAAAACTTCTCGCGGCACACCGGGCAGGCATCCGGAAGGTGATCATTCCCAAGGACAACGAAAAGGACCTTGCAGAGGTTCCGGCAAATGTTTTGAAGGATCTGGAAATCATCCTGGTCGATCATGTCGACGAGGTTTTGAAGATTGCCCTTCTTCCCGAGGAAAAGCAATTGGCTGGAGAAACGGTGTATGCGCGCCCCGAGGGAAACGCGCTCGAAAAAACCCAGGCGCCTTTGCAGTAATAAATGACCGATCGTCGACAGTAATAATACTTGACAACAGGGCGTATAGCTGTTAAAAAAACGTCGCGAAAAGCGGACGATACGGGCGGGTAGCTCAGCCGGGAGAGCGCCACGCTTACACCGTGGATGTCACAGGTTCAAGTCCTGTTCCGCCTACCAGGGAATTGCGAAATCCATAAAAAGGGGCCCGTCACGGGTGACAGCGTGCGGCTTCGGGTTTCCATAGCAGATAGAAGAGCTTTTTATTACGGGGTCGTAGTTAAGTTGGTTATAACGCCGGCCTGTCAAGCCGGAGGGCGTGGGTTCAAGTCCCATCGGCCCCGCCAAAATGAAAACAGGGGGTTAGGAAGAAATTCCGCCCCCTGTTTCTTTTCTGAAATCCCAGTCCCCCACACTATCCCCCACACGAAAGACAAAAAGAAACCCCGGATTTTTCCAAGGGTCATAATGTTTTGCGGGGTTTTGTCATAATAATTATGGACATTATTTCATAAATCATCCCTTGAAAAAAACTGCGGAATATGCTATCTTATCAATAGTTTACAGACATTTTGTTTTCCCTCCACAATATGCTAAACGTCCTATAAGTGACATTATGTAAACTATACTTATTTCCCCTTGCTCCACTTTGCCACTTAAAACAGGGTTCCGCCTCCACTTTCGGGTTAAATTTTCAATAAGTTCCTAATATAATTTGATATGTCAACCCCTGATTCTTCCGCTTTTTTGGTCAATTCCTGGTATTCATCTTCCGTCAACCTTACTCCGATCTGTCTGGTAAGTTTCGGATCAACCCTTTTCGCATCCATAGCCCGGACCCGTCGCGCCGCTTTCAGTTCGGCCCGGACCTCTGCAAGCTCCCGGTGAATGGAAGGGGAGACGCCCCCCGCTTTTGCGCCCTCAATTGATTGAACCATTAAAGCCCGCTCCCGTTCCTCAAGCTCACTGATCCGTTCTTTTTCCATGCCGTTCCAACCTCCCTATCCCTTCTTTCCTTATAGCCACAATCCGGGTATGATGTCGAGTACTTGGGAATCCTCGCGGCATTTGCGGCAACGGATGATCAGG
>Ga0209212_1004548_pt1 | contig 17078 bp, 11 predicted proteins | sample RifGroC2_FD_183996 | JGI IMG/M metagenome (GOLD analysis project Ga0209212, IMG submission 183996) | Groundwater microbial communities from Rifle, Colorado, USA - Groundwater C2 (SPAdes) (version 2) | ecosystem: Environmental > Aquatic > Deep subsurface > Groundwater | place: Rifle, Colorado...
CGCCGCAAACGAAGGCGCCGGCCCCCCGATGTACCTTCACAGTGAAATCGAAGCCCGAGCCGAGGATGTCTTCGCCGAGAAAACCATGCTCCTCTGCCTTCTTGATTGCGAGGGTCACGTTTTCGACTGCCAGGGGATATTCCTGCCGAACGTAGATATATCCCTCGTGGGCGCCGACCGCATAAGCCCCGATGGTCAACCCTTCAAGGACTGCGAAGGGATTCCCCTCTAGAAGGCTCCTATCCATGTAAGCCCCGGGGTCTCCCTCGTCGGCGTTGACGATCACATACTTCGTCTCATCGGGACTCTTTCTGGCGAATTCCCACTTTAAGCCCGTTGGGAAACCAGCGCCCCCCCTCCCTCTCAGCCCGGATTTTTTCACCACCTCCACCACCTGCTCCGGAGTCTGCTGAAACAGAGCTTTCACCAGAGCGGAATAACCACCCACGGCGAGATAGTCATCAACGCTTTTAGGATCGATACTGCCGTTGGCGCCGAAAACGAGCCGCCGCTGTTTCTTGTAGAAGGGGATTTCAGATTCATAAACGATCTTTTTCTTGGTGCTAGGGTCGGTATAGAGCAGGCGCTCTATGATCTCCTTCCCCTTTATGGTCTGGGAGAAAATTTCCGGGACGTCCCGGGGCTCGATCTGCAGATAACAGATTTCCTCGGGGTGAATAACGATAATAGGGCCCCTCTCACAAAAGCCATGGCAACCCGTCTTTCTGATATCCACCTGACCGCCCAAGCCTTGTTTCTGGATCTCCTCTTCCAGACTCGCAGCGACCTTTCCACTACCGGAAGCATGGCAGGCAGATCCGGAACAGAGAGTAATGCAGGGCTTATTCGGATCTCTTTTCGATATGATATCCTTCCTGAATTCTGCCAATTCAGCAGGTGAATTTATCCGCGCTATACTTTCCCTACTCATAATTTTTCAACACATCTTGCGACTTGGCCGGCGCCATCTTGCCGTGATGTTCGCCGTCGACTACCATCACCGGCCCTAAAGCACAGCAGCCGACGCAGTTAACGGTGTCCAGGCTGAACTTGAAATCCTCGCCCGTCAGGCCGGGTTTGAGGCCGGTCACGTCTTGAACCGCGCCGAGGACACGCGCCGCGCCACGAACATGGCAGGCAGTGCCCGTACATACGTGAATCTCATGACGCCCCTTGGGAACTACGCTGAAGGCCTTATAAAAGGTAGTTATATGCTGTATCCGGTTTAGAGGGACTCTCAATCTTTCGCTGACCTTCGCCAATGCTTCTTTGGGAAGCCAGCGATGTTCGCTCTGAATTTCCAGTAATACCTGAATGAGTGAGCTGGGATCGCTCGGATATTTATCTAGAATCTTATCGATCTTGCCTTCATCCATAGCCGCTATCCTAAGCTTTTTCTTGCCTCTGATCTCCTTCCAGCGCTCTTGCCTTAGACCGGAACAAAGCGCTTTTGCCTTTCATCGAATTCGATCAACCCCTGCCTTGCCGAACTGTTCAGGTGAGTTGATATTGTAGACGCGTCCACACCTAGGATCTCGGAGATTTCTCCCGCGGAGAGAGGTCTTTCGCGCAGGAGCAACAGAATCTGGCTGATCGCCAGTTTGTCTACGATTAATTCATGAAATAACCGGTCTACCTCTTCACTGGCGAAGAATTTGTTGTATTCCTCTTCCGTATCGAAACGTACTCTGAGCCTCTCCCTCTCTACCAGCTTGATGTAGGGGACCAGGTCGGTAACGGCTTCAAGTTTCAGCTTCAATCCGTTTTCATCTATTCCTTCGCCTTTGCCGAGAGGTCCCAACTCCTCCAGCTTGCCGGAAAAGTCATTCATGACTGCGGCGAAACGGGTACCTTGAGAGGCGGATACCCATTCAAGCCTCAACCTCTCGGGGTTCACCCCTATCTGTGCCAGTAGTTTTTTGCATAGATGCATCATGCTTAACGAAGCGTAGTTTCCCTCGGTGATGTAATGGCATTCGCCGGGCCAACAACCGCCGAGAAACACCCCGTCCGTGCCGTTTGAGAAGGCTCGAAGGATAAATGCCAGGTCGACTCTGCCGGAGCACATCAACCTGATCACCCTAATATGAGGCGGGTATTGATAACGGGAAACTCCGGCAAGGTCCGCCCCCGCGTAGCAACACCAGTTGCACAAAAACCCTATGATCTTTGGCTTAAACTTGTACGCTGCAACCATTCTTCGCTCACTCCCGAGGCAGCCATCGCTGCTTTGTCTATGAGCGGAGTTTCTGCGGGGGCTGGAAACGCCGCGTCGATTTGGGCAAAGATCTCTTCATCGGTAAAGTGCTTTAGAAAAATAGCCCCTGTTGGACACCTGGAGTTGCAGAGGCCGTCTCCTTTACAGAGAATGGGATTCACCATGGCCTTCTTGCCTTGTGGCGTCTCATGGAAGTCTATAGCGTCATACGTACAAACGGAGATACATCCCCCGCACGAAACGCACGCAGTCTCATTGACCTCGCAAATAGCGCCGGAGGCCACGACGGAATCCTTCGCGAGAATCGTTACAGCCCGGCCGGCAGCCCCGTACGCTTGGCTGATCGTTTCCGATATATGCTTGGGATAGTGCGCTATCCCGCACAGGAAAACGCCGTCCGCGGCAGAGTCAACCGGTCTTAACTTCACGTGGGCTTCCTGGAAGAAACCGTCCGGGTTCAAGGGGATTTTGAATAATTTGGATACTTCACGACTTGTCGCCGAAGGAATAACGGCGGCAGCCAGAGCGACGAGATCGGTATCTATAAGAAGTTTTTGGCCCAAAATAGGATCGGTCGCGGTAACTCGTAGTATCGGCTTGCCATCCTCTTCAACGGCCTCGATCCCGGGTTTGTCATCCGGCTCATAGCGGATGAACTTTATATCTTTACTCGCCGCTTCCCGGTAATAATCCTCTTTAAACCCATAAGTTCTCATATCCCGAAAGATGATGTAGATGTCCATCCCGGGGTTGATCTGTCTCAGTTTCAGGGCGTTTTTGAGAGCCTGATCGCAACAGACGCGGCTGCAGTAATTTCTGTCTTCCTGGCGGCAACCTACACATTGGATCATCACCATACCGCTGGAGCCAATCACCCTTTCGTCTCTTTTGGCGATTCGCTCCTCCAACTCCAGCTGGGTCAACACCCTGTTATCTTTCCCGTAGAGGTATTCCGTGGGCTTATATTCTTCAGCCCCGGTAGCGATGATGGCTACTCCATGGTGGATCTCCCTGACCCTTCCTTCAGACGTCACTTTGGTTATGAAATTCCCCACATAGCCGGAAGCCTCGGTAATGGTAGAATCGGTAGATACATGAATTGAGGGGTGTCGGTAGACTTTGCCGATCAGGTCACCCAAATATGCTTGAACGTCCATCCCTTCCAGGGTGTAATGAATCCTTCGAGCCATCCCCCCCAGCTCCGTGTCCTTTTCCACCAGGTAGACTTCGAATCCCTGCTCGGCCAAGCTCAGGGCACTGGTCATTCCGGCCAGGCCTCCTCCGACCACCAACGCCCTTTTGTCGACCGGCAGCTCGAATTCCCGCAAAGGCTGTAATCGGGCGGCTCGAGCCGCCGACATCCGAACGATGTCCTTTGCTTTCTGGGTGGCGTCTTCCTTTTCTCGCGAGTGGACCCAGGAGCAATGCTCCCTGATATTCGCCATGTCGAAGTAATACGGATTAATTCCCGCTTCACGCAGCGTGTCCCGGAACAGCGGCTCATGTGTCCTGGGCGTGCAGGCGGCGACGACCACACGATTGAGCCCTTTGTCCCGGATCGTGTCAGTTATTTTTTGGGCGGTATCGGCAGCACATGCAAAGGTGCTCTCTTCGGCGTGGGCGATATTCTTTAGGGTGCGGGCATACTCGACGACCGAACGGACATCCACCACCCTCCCGATATTGGTGCCACAGTGGCACACAAACACCCCCACCTTGGGCTCCTCCGCCGCGACGTCCTTTTCCCGTGGATATATCCTTTCTCTGTTCAGCTTCCCGCGCCGGTAGGCGAGGAGTTGACTACAAAGGGCATCAGCCCCGCTGGCGGTCATAACCGACTCGGGAATGTCTCTGGGTCCCTGGAATGCGCCGCTGACAAAGATTCCGGACCGAGAGGTTTCAATTAGATTCAGAGGATTCGTCTTACAGAATCCGTGAGAGTTAAGTTCTATGCCGAACTTGGTGGCCAAGTCCCGCGCATCCGCCGGAGGATTCAACCCAACGGATAACACCACCAGATCGAATTCTTCCTCCTTTACCCCGTCCCCGGTTGTCGAGTATCTTATCGTTACATTCTTATTTTCCGGGATCTCTTTACCGATCGACACATAGCTTCTTACAAATCGAACCCCGGGAAGGTTCGCTGCTCTCTGATAGAATCGTTCGAAATCCTTGCCATACGACCGGACATCGTTGTGGAAGATCGTAGCCTGAATCTCAGCGTCATGGTCTTTGGCCAAGATCACCTGCTTCTGGGTATAGGTACAGCATACCGAGGAACAATAGCTGTTGCCGCCCGGCCGAACCTGTCTGGAGCCGACGCAATGAATCCAGGCTATTCGATGCGGATGTTTCCCGTCGGAAGGGCGCCTGATCTCACCTTCGTGCGGCCCGGTGGCAGATAACAGCCGCTCAAACTCCAGGCTGGTTATCACGTTCTCGATCTTGCCGTAGCCATAGTCGCCCCTCAGCTTGGGGTCGAATATCTCATAGCCCGGAGAAAGAACGATCGCTCCCACCCTCACTTCCATCTTCTCTTCCTCTTGATCGAAATCTATCGCTTTGTCCTGGCAGACTCCCATACAAATGTTACATTGCTCGCCTTGAAGGTAGAGGCAGGCTTCAGCGTCTATATAACTTACAAGGGGAACCGCTTGAGAAAAATAGATATGGATGGCTTTGTTCAAGGATAAGTCTTGATTATACGGATCGGTGACCTTGACCGGGCAATACTGCGCACAGGTCGTACAACCCCTGCACTTGCTCTCGATGATGTATCGGGGCTTTCTAGTGAGGGTGACCTTGAAGTCTCCTGCTTGCCCTTTCACGCTGTCAACTTCGGTAAGCGTCAGGAGCTCTATATTGGGATGTCTGCTGCATTCCAAGAACTTCGGAGATTCAATGCACATGGAACAGTCGTTGGTTGGAAAAGTCTTGTCAAGCTGGGCCATCTTGCCGCCGATGGCCGGCGCTTTTTCAACCAGGTAAACCTTGAAACCCGTCTCAGCAAGATCGAGAGCGGCTTGAATACCGCTGATCCCACCGCCGACAACCATAACATCTCCGAAATTATCTTCGCCTTTTTCCACTTCTCTGGGTCCTTATGGGCTCATCGGCTCCTAAAGAGCTTCCGCGATCATTTCCGTGACATCCTTGATCTCTATATTTTCGACAACATCCAGAGTTTCCCTGCTACCTTCGAAATTGCTGATGCAGTACGGGCAAGAAGTAACAAGCACCTCGGCCCCAACGTCCATAGCCTGCCGTAATCTGATATCGGAGAATCTCTCACGCTGCGGCGTCTCCATCCAAATTCTGCCTCCGCCGCCTCCGCAACAGAAACTGTTCGCCCGCGACTCCGGCATCTCATTCAGCTCTAAACCGGGTACCTTCGCCAAGGCTTCCCGGGGCTCGTCATAGATGCCATTATGGCGACCCAGGTAACATGGATCGTGATAAGTCACTTTCTTCCCGGATTCCTTGTTCGGCTCGAGCCTTCCCTCACGGATAAGCTCGGCTAAGAGTTGGGAGATATGAACCACTTCGAAGTTCACCCTGAATTCGGGATATTCGTTCTTGAAGGTCTGGTAGCAATGGGGGGAAGAGACAAGGATCTTCTTCACCCCATGCTCGATAAATGTTTTGATGTTGTCCCTGGCCAGACGTTTGAACAACTCCTCATCGCCCGTCTTGCGGATGCTTTCTCCACAGCAAACCTCCTGGGAACCCAAGATCCCGAAATCTACTCCTGCCTTGTTGAGGATATTGACTGTGGCGGCGGCTACCTTTTTTAACCTCGGGTCATAGCTGAGATAGCAGCCGGGGAAATATAAAACCTCCCTCCCCTCGGTGAAGGTTTTTACAGAGAGACCCTTTGCCCAATCCGCCCTCTTTTCGCGTTCTTCGCGAAAGGGGTTGCCGTTACGAACGAGGCTTTCGGCTATAACACGGACAGGCTTGACAGAAGCTGGAAAGACCCCGTATTCAGTGGCAATCCTTCGTAAGGACACCCCACATTCTATGATTTTCACTCCCCTGGGGCATTGCTGGGGGCATTTCCCGCACGTCGTGCAAAGCCACATCTCTTCATTTTCTATCTCCGTCAGACCGAAGGTCGCCTGTCGGATTATCTTGCGCATGCTGAAGGTTCGAACCCTGTTCCACGGGCAGACCGTATCGCACAATCCGCATTGATAGCACAAGCTGAAAGCGTCTCCGCCGTTCTCTTTGATGACGTCTATGATCTCTTTGGAGGGGGCTACAGCTTGCACCGTTTTCCAAACCTCTTCTTTCATCTTAAGCTTTAGCCCTTTGACAATCGGGCAAAGGTATCCATGACCTTTTTCTTTCCATGTTTCTTGACCAACGCGTCGAATACGATCTCCATTTCCTCCAGCTTCACTTGCTCTTTTTGTTCTTCAACCAGCTCTTCCCTCTCGACGTAAGTGAGGGCATCCTGCTGGCACGCCTGCACACACAGGGGCTCTAACAGCGGCGGTTCGTCCTCACACATGTCGCATTTCAGGGGGAGACCGGAATCGGGTTCTTTGAAATAATCCCTGGACGGGCAGCAGGACGGGCAAAAGCTGCACTCGGAGTATTCCTTCCCGTTAATCGTATAAATGTTTCTCCCCGTACACTCGGCTTGGGTATACTCGCCGGCACGGATCGGAACGTAGATATCTCTCGACTCATCGATGATCACTCGAATGCGGGCCCGCGCCGGATTCAGGCTGCTGTATTTCGGCACGGAGTGAAATGCCGAGCAGGCCATCTCGCACGACCGGCAACCCGTGCATTTATCCACATCGACCTTTATCTCTTTGACCAATTTCTTCTTTAAACCGCCGTTCACGGTTACCATCCCCCGGACCTATTGCTTCTCCTGCTCCTTTGAAGTCTCTTTCGAGGGAGCGCCTCCGTTCCCCGTCAGGATTCCCCTCTTGATGAAGTCCTCGCTCACGTAGTTCAAGCCCAGTTTGTCCAGCGTCTCTTTGGTTGGAATACCGTCTTTATTCCATCCCTTGAATTCATAATAGTCGTCCAGCAACTTTTGTTCAGTCTCCTCGTCTCTTACCGCCCAGTGGTCCTCGGGCGGCCTTTCATCTCTTCTCCTCAACCCCCTTCTTACGTTCACGGCTCTCACCAGAGTCCGGATCCTTTGAAAAGTTTTCCACAGTTTGTCCTTATCGAAGTCCACACCGGTCGAAAGCGAGATCAGCTCCGGGATATTCCATACGTGATATCCGGTCTTGCCGCCGAATTGGCCTCTGAACGATGATACAAATCCGCAGAGTCCGAGGCTGTCGTCGATGTAATGCATCGCCTCATTCCAATCGGTGATGGCACAGGATGCTTCATTAGATATTTCATTGCGTTTTTCCCATGCCAGGAACCATTTTTTAAACTTTTCATCAGGGACTGCGACCCAGTCTTTGACAAACTTCTCTCGCGCCTCCATGGTAGGAAGGGGGTCCTGGGGAAAGGACCCTTCGATCTGGGTGATCGACATCTTCTCGCCCGTGGCGATCATAAGAAAATAGGGAGGATTCACCTTCCCCAGCTTGATGGGCAGCTGCTCGAATTTTTTCACGGTATTATGGTCGTATTTTTCCGCCCCTTTTCCGATCTGGCGCGCGGCCCAATAGGCACCGTTGGCGAGAACGTCCCCGATCCCCTCGCGCCGCGCGATCTTCTCGAGGATGTAAAAAAACCTCCCTCTGACGTCCGACGGCATTCCCGGAAAATCCTGATCGCTCAAGATCCCGGCTTCCAGAAGCTCAAGGGCAAAGGCGATGACTTGCGGCGTTGAGTAGGAGTCCAGTCCCAACTCCTGGGCAACACCCAGAATTTCGTAACTAAAGTCCAGTTCCAGAAAGGCAGCCATGTGGTAGGTATCTTTTCCGTAGCACTTGTAGGAAAATTTTTTCCGTCCCGGCCAGGAAATGACGTTGTGGCATTTCTTCGGGCAGTTGTAGCAGCCCGTTTGCCGGTCCATGTGGTCGTACTTCCACTTCGTCCACCTCTCTTGAAGTTCCTTGCTCCAAAAATTTTTTCTCCGCACACGCGCATTGCCCCAGGAGAAATTGTCGTGGTGGAAGCTGTCATCCTCATCGACCGCCATCCAATCTCCGACATTCGGGTTGTCAAAAAGCTCCTTCGCCATGCGAAGGCACTTCTCAAAGAGCTCAGCCGGGTAAGCAATATGGATGTCCTGCGTTCCACGAATAGCGATTGCCTTTAATCCTTTGTCTCCCATGACGGGGCCTGGCCCTCGAGCCGCGCTCGCGTGACTGTGATCGATGGAGGCCATGTAGACCCTGTTTTCACCAGCCGGTCCGATGGCGGCTACCTGGACTTTGTTATCACGCAGCTCTTCCTTAATTAGCGCTGCGGTTTCCTGAGTGCCCTTTCCCCTGAGATGCCTGGCGTCACGGATTTCCACTTTGCCATTATTTATCCACAGATAGACGAGGTCGGGGCTTTTGCCGCGAATGACGATCTTGTCATAACCGGCGTGTTTCAGTTCCACCCCGAAATAGGAGCCCATTAATGCATGTGCCATCAGCGAAGTCTGGGGGGAGAAGGTATTCACGGCGGTGCGTGTGGCTCCGGGAACAGGCGTGCCGTTAAAAAGGCCGCTGCTGAATATGAGCAGGTTCTCGGGAGAAAAGGGTTCGGCTTCAGGAGGGACCCTATCCCAAAGTAACTTGGCGGCGGTACCCTGTCCCCCCAGATAAAGCTCCATTAATCTTGGGTCGGTCTCTACCCTATCAATGGCTCCTCGGGATAAATCAATTTCTAAATCATACCCCCTCTCTGCGTACCTCATTTCCTAGCCTCCGTCTGTCCCAGCTTTGTGGAGAGGAGCAGCAACAACCATGCCGGTTGGCCCTGAAGCGTAGCCTGCTAGAATTTACAGGAAATCTTATGAAGAAAACTTCTTAGAGAACTTCTTTAGGACAGGATTCTCCTGCCCACTTTCCCAACCATGGGATTTAAAAGCGGAGTAATTCCCAGCAGTAGGAAATCCTGGCATGTCCGGCCGACGGCTTTACTTATTGAGTCTTCGATTCTGGGTCCGCTACCCGTAGCGGTTTTTTGGGGGGCAATTAGGAGCATTGGGAAATTGCGGAAGTTCAGGTAAGTTGTCTGAAAAGCGGGAGATTTTCGCTACTTAGACCCATAGTCGGTATGGGTGATATTATCCTCACGAGGCCGAAAGTATCCGATAATGATGTGTTATGTCAACCTGAACCCGATCTGTGGGTAGGACTGGACATCTACCCCTAATCGGAGTAAAGGGGTTTTTAAATCACTTGGCTGTAGGACGGGTCGAAGGTGATCTCTTGGATCGAGTCAGCTCCACAAAGTGGGACTCTGAGCCAAGAAACAGGTCGCTGGCCGATTTCTGGTCGGCTTTGAACTCGTCGGCGATGCGCCGCGCCATGTCCGGCATAGACGGGTCGGGGGCGAATTTGATTTTAGCGTTGACCTTCTCTTTCTCACGGTTCTCCCGTCAGCTCATAGGCGGCCCAGTAAAACGGCTCTGGAAACTGCTCCATCGTTTTAAGCTGCGCCTGTCTCAACGCCTCCGACTTCTTGACCGTCTTTAAATGCTGATAAAACTCCCGCATCAGCTCGTAACTCGCCCGATCATTGACTTTCCACAGCGTCGTCACCACCGACGGCGTCCCTGCATAGATAAACGCCCGCGTCAGCCCAATCATCTCATCCCCATTGCTAAGCTTCCCTAACCCGGTCTCACAGGCCGAAAGAACTACCATGCCCGCCTTGAGGTTCAGTGAGAATATCTCTCCCACTTTAAGCCGCCCATCGTCCTTTCCCTCGCCTGTGAGCAGAAGGGCAGAGCTTACCGGATCATCTTCGTTCAACTCGGCATGCACGGCAAAGTGCAGCATATCGTACTGGGAACTTAAAGAGACAGCCCTAGGTTTGCTCGCCTCTGAGCGAAGATACACGGCACTTTGAGGATAAAGCGCCGCTATTTCTTTGGCCTCCCGCTCAGCAAAGCGAAGATTGTACGCCTCATCTCCCAGATTAGGATTGCCTATCACAAGGGCGTTCTCTCCACCCGCCCTCCTCTTCGCCGTGGTAAACTGCATCAAGCTGGCGCTCGACAGATAGTAAACCGGATAGTCCTGGATCAGATATTTGCCCTGTGGAGAGAGCAGCGCCTGAAAGGGCACATAGTGCAGCACGTCGTGCGGAATGATCAGAAGTTCTTTTCCCTTCATAAGAGAAAGCGCCGGCCCTATCAAAAGCCCGTAAAGCTCCTGCGAAGAAGCCTTGAATTTCTCTTTCTCTCCGACCTGATAGATGCTCTCCCTCAAAGAGGTGACCTTAGCGACCAATGCCTTCCTGCCTGTAGGAACCCTCACAAACTGCGCCTTGTCTTTCTCCACGATCCAAAGCAGAACTTCCTCCTCTGTCACAAAATACTCCAGTACCGTCACCCCTGGCTCCAAAAGCTCCTGCACCTCCTTAAGAGTCAACGGCTCGACGGTCATGAGGGAGGCCTGCTCTTTGTCTTGCTTTCTGACTTTCGAAAGAAAAGCTTCGTAGGCCTTCTCTGCTTCTGCCAGCTCTCTCCTGGACCCCTCCCACTCCTTACCGCCGACTCCTTCCTCCTCGCCCGCCGCCAACTTAGCCTTAAGCGCAGCTATCCGCTCCTGCAAAGCTCTCTCCTCTTCCAGCAGGCCGCCCTGCACTCTCGACAATTGGACCTTGCTGCCTAAAATATCCAGGAAGGTTCGCGAGCGAGCGCGCTCGCCGTAGTTGAAAGCCTCCTCCTGTCTTCCTGCTGAAACAAGGGCACCCATCATGCTGATATAGGGAGCTAGCCCCCCTTCGAAAAAGGATTGTCTGTACTCTTCCGATTGGAGCAGGGTGCGGGTCGATTCGACTTGTTGGATAGCTCTCTGATAATAGGGGATAGCCTCAGCGGGCTTTCCGCTCTGGTTAAAAACATTCCCGATCCAAAGGCTCGCAGAGCTGATCGCAGCCGGCCATTGTAGGCTTTCGGACAGGGTCAGCGCCTTGTTAAGATTCTCTAGCGCACGGGGAAAGTCTTTTCGAGCAAGATAAACCTGGCCTAACCCCTGATAGAGACCGCTTTCTGCTGGCGGCCTCGCGCTGAACCGCTTGATAAGATCGACTCCCTTTTCATAAACCTTGATCGCTTCTTCCACATTACCGGCCCGTTGGTACGCCTGCGCAAGCTCAGTGAGACTAAGGACCACCAGGTGCACTGAGTTTTGAATAGCACTTTCCTTTGCGTTTGCTCTGTTTCTCACAAGGTAAGTCAGGTGAGAGTCTTGGACTTGAACGGAATAGGAAAGGTAGTCAATCGCCTCTGGCAGATCTCCACGGCGCAGAAAATCCTCTCCTAACAGCCTATTAAAAAATCCCTCATAGCGTTCTTTGGACAGCCCAGGTGGGATCTTCTTCGTGGCCTCGATTCCCTTCTCTGTCCATTCCGTCGACTTTTCGTATTGCCCCAGAGAGCCGTGAACTAAGGCCAGAAACAAAATGGCTCGGACCCGAAGTTCTTGATCCCTCCCTTTTTCCGCAAGCTCGAACGCTTTGCCGGCGTAAGAGAGAGTTTTCTGCAATTGGCCGCTGTTCTGAGCCGCCCATGCGGCCTCGTTGTAGGCGCTTGCCGCTAAACGCCAGTTCCCTTTTTTTTCCGCCTCTTGGGCCTGGACCTCCATCGCGCTTAAAAACTCCTTCGCTTCACCTTTAGCAATCGCCTCGTAGGCAGAAACTGAATCCGGCTGGTACTTCTGGGCAACACAACCCGTCGCTATAAGACACGTAAGGAAAAGACTGTAAAGCGAGCTGCTTACTATCTTTGGCAGTTTCATCTTTACCGCGCCTCGTGAGATCTGCGTCACCTGTAACGAAAGCTTTCTAAGGCCGAAAAAGACTCTCATGGCACGGACAATTATCAGCGCCAGCGGGGCTAGAGCTTGGGCCAGTTATACTCCGCCAAGACCTTTTCCGCTTCCTCCTGGAGCACTCCCCTGACCACCTCCAGCTTCATGTGCATCATCTGGCTGAGACCTTCGGCCGTATACGTCCTGGGCGCCACTTTTCGAATGAGCGCCAAGGCTTCTGAGCGGGCACCCACGACCAGCTCGATGTTGGAGAACATCATTGCGCCGGCGCACATCGGGCACGGGTCGCAGGAGGTGTAGAGCGTGCAACCCTTCAAGGCAGGGGTCTTCAAATGGACCGCCGCATTCCGGACGGCCATAGTCTCCGCATGAGCCGTCGGGTCGCCGCTGGAATTGACTGTGTTATAGGCCCGCCCTACTACCTGGCCATCCCGGACAATGACCGCACCGAAAGGCGGCTCGCCGGAACGAAGGCCCTTTTGCGCCTCTTCAATTGCCATCGCCATGAATTTTTCATGCTCGCTGCTCATTGGGTCTTACCTCCGCTCTTGATTCCCGCTTTTCCTTCCTAGCGCCACAAACGCTGGATAAAGCCCTCCTTCTCAAGCTCCTGGAAAAAGCGCGCGTCGATGAACTGTTCCGGTTTCATTCCCACCACCCTGGGATCTTTTTCTGCCATTTGGTTCAGCACCGTCTGGACCGACTCCGGCGTGGGATAAGGAACCTTAGGGATATAGCGCAGGACGTAGAGATCGTAGATGCCGTTCAGAAAGTTCAGGTCGTTATTCTTGAGATATTTTTTGAATACTTCGATGCTGAAGCTGCGCTGGTTCTTGGCGAAGTGGCTGCCCTCTACGTAACCACGGATGAATTTTCTCACCGCATTCTCATTACGCCGGAGGTAGGAGCGGGTCGTGTTGATCGTCGACGTAGGGAAGTTAAGTCCCAAGGCAGAAATGTCCACAAGCTCTTTCAACCCCTCTTTCCTGGCCAGGATGGTAAATTCTGCGTTGAGCATGGCCGCATGTAAAGCCCCGCCTTTAAGGGCGGCCAGCATATCGGGCATTCCGCCGATCTGAATTACGGCGAAGTCCTTCCCTCGCTTGATCGGCCATTTCTGTTCCGCGTAAAGCAGCGCAGAGTCGGTGGCAGAGCCGAAGCGTGTGATGCCTATGCTTTTTCCCTTCAGGTCCTCCGGTTGGCGTATTTCCGGACGAGCCACGAGAAAGAACGGCAGCACATCCATCTGGCCGGCGACGATCACCAGGTCGCCTCCGGCAAGATTGGAGTTCACCACCGCGCCTCCAGTGAAGGTGCCGATGGGGACCTCACCCGATTGGACGACTTGCGCGGCTAGGCCTCCGCCTCCAACGTATAGCAACTCTACCTCAAGGCCGTGCTTGCGGAAGATCCCCGCCTCGTAAGGAATCCATACAGCCGACTGGGAACTGCCGATGGCGCTGTAGACCACGCGGATCTTTTCAAGAGCCGGCGCCGTCTGGGCCATCAATGGATAGGGAAGAAAAACTGACAGAAGCAAAAGCAAGGTCGAGAGAGTTTTTCTCGGCATAAAGCCTCCTCAACGCTCAGCGCAGGTGGATAGGATAAGAAGTTCCTTTTCGGCAGCGCAACCGAAAGCCCAGAATTGCCCTGGCGATCACCTGCTGCCGCGCCTTTAAAAGCCCCAAACAGCTATCAGAGAGAATAGGCTGACCCCCGATCGCCATTTCGGGCCGGAGAGTATCTGATAAGGTGACGTTATGTCAACTGAGGATTTTTTTAGAGCGTTACCACCAGGATCGTGCCCAGCACTGTGCAAGCTGTGCCAATCAAGATTGGCAACGTCACCGCCTCTAAGTCCCTCAGAAATATGGCGGAGAGAACTACCGTGAGGACCGGATTAGTGCCGACCAGAGGCTCCACGATGACTAGCTTACCAAAACTCAGGGCATAGATACTCAAAAACATTGCTACTGTGTTGACAATGCTGGCGGCGAGAAACCATCCGAAGCTGCTTCGCGGCAACGCGAAAATCTCTCTGCCGACCTTTGTCCGGAGCATCACTGGAGCGCAGAGAAGCGCGGCAGTCGCCGTCACCACCGCTGCCATGAAAGGAGCATTGTCTAAAACAAACCCAAACTTGCGCAAATTGGTAGCGCCAGCGTAAAGGAAGGCTCCCAGGATCGGGTAATATAAATCGATTGTGCGCCACTGTCGCTCTTTCCTGCCGGGGAGCGAAAGGATGACGACACCAAGGACCACGAGACAGGTTCCAAGCATGTTCTGCAGAGGCCATACCTCGCCCAGAAGGATCACGGCAAAGATCGATGCAAAGATTGGAGCAGAATTTACTATGGAAACGGCGCGGGCCACGCCGACCCGCTCCATAGCGAGAAAGCTCAGGGTTCGCCCGAGACCCGGCGCGAGAATACCAGCCGCAACAAAGTACCAAAAGGCGGGGCTCCGAAAACTCGACCAAGAGAGAAAAAAAGGCGCCACGCTCCATAGGATTATGACTGACATCGTGAGGGAAAAAATCGAACCGGCGATGGCATTGGAGGCGATAAGCCCGCGGCGAAAAAGTATATGGGTAACGGCAAATAAGAGGGACGCCAGTAGGGCGATCAGGGCAGCCATCTCCTACCGGGACTCTCTAGCGCGGCTTTGCAGACGAAAACATTAAGACTTGACCGTGGAGGGGTTAAGGTAGCATCGGAATTTTTAAAAGCTTGAACCCCTTGGTAACTCCGATGATCTTCATACCCCAAGGCGGAGGCGATGTCCAGCTTTCTATTAAAGCTTGCACCCAAAACATCTGATTAGGCAACTTCTGAAAGGCGCTTACGGTTTGACGATCAGCGAGGTTTCCTCGGCGGCCTTTGCTTTGGCTTGACCGAGATAAAAGGCGAGGCTTTTTTGTATCCACCCGGTGAGAAAGGAGATATCCAAGCCGCCTGCATTGCCCTCCTTGATCTCCAGGGCAACGGTCAACGCGAGCCCGGCCTGCTCTTCCCGTCCGGTCTTAAATAGATAGAGGGCTGTATCTTCCATTCTTCTTTGAAAGAGCTGCCGATTGTCGCCGTAAAAAATCTCTCTCACCGCATCGCGGACGATCCCGGAAAGGCGTTCCTCTTTTTGGAACTCATTGAGGACAAGACGGCTCCCCTGCGCCTCCTCTACCTGTCGCAAGTAAGGTTTCATCCAATCCTCGTCCAAGATCCAAGGCTGCAATTCCGGCTCTTCTAAGAGCCGGTGGGAGAGATCCCGCCCGGCGCCGGAGCGGAGCCCCCCTGATTCGAGAAGGCCATAAATGGGATGGGGAAATGACTTGGGCTTAGCGGGATTGAAAATCGCCCGCAAGGAAGGAAAATGCTCTGTCCCGCTTCGCCCAGGACCTTTTGCCTTTTCATATCCCTCGTAAAGAATCTGGTCGCCGTATTCCCACGGGATGGAGATCATGGCGATGCCATGACTCTTCCTGATCTCTTCTGCCATGCGGCGAAGCTCTTTGCGACGTATGAGCGCCCCACTGGCCTGCAGTAACCCCTCTCGATCGCTGGCCATCCCCTGGAGCAGCTGGATCCCGCTTCCCGCCTGAGGCTTGGCGAGCCAGACCAATCTGCCGCCGGCCCCGTCCACCGAAGAGAGATAGCTCTCGATCTCCGGCGCCAGCCCGAGGATCGGCCTCTGAAGCGCTGCGCCGCCGTTTTCCGGCGGGGGCGCGGCGATCCCCTTCTGCGCCAGCTTGTAGAGCGAGCGGCGGATCTCTCTCTGAACCTCTTTGTCCGTCGCCGCTCTTTCGAGATCCGCCAAGGCCTCCACAGCCGTCGCATCGGCGATCTTCCCCAGAGTGAAGACCACCGCCAGCTCCACATTCCGCCCTTTGCCGAGCTGCTCTCTCAAGCGGGAAACGAGAGCCGGAGAACCACCGTCCACCGAGACTCCTAATTTCCGGAGTTCCTTGAGGCCGCTGCGGATTGTTTCTTCGTGGGACTTTTTCTTGGCCAAACTTGTTTTCGTCGATTTCTTTTATCGCTTGCTCACGAGAGGCACGCGAGTCGAGGCCTCATTTCGCCTTCACAAGGTCCGACAATGTGCCGCGCCGTCCGGCGAAGGCGAAGTTCGGCCACTCCTCGACCTGCGCGCCGCGATAGTTCTCCCGGTACCACTTAACGATGTCCCCGGCCCGCGCGAACCAGACCTTGGGATGGCCCTTTGCGTAGCGGATGAACTCGCGGAGCAAAAACGCGCGGAAAGGACGCCCGCCGACGAACGGATGATTGCCCCAGATCATAAACTTCGGATCACTGGCCCCTTCTTCATACAGGCAGTCAAAGGTATCCTTCCACATCTGAAGAAGGTCGCGCGGCGTGCGCCCCGCCCGCTGGTAGCTCGAATAGTCATTGATGTCCTGGAAATAGGAGAGAACGGTCAGCTCCTTATTCTTGATTTTCAGCGTGTAGGGCGTCTCCTCGTGCTGCGGGTCCATCCAGTAGGTGTAGCCGAGCTCGGCAATGATCTCCGCGGTGTTCGCGCTCGGAGCCACTCCGGTCGAAAGGTACCCTACAGGGGCTTTACCTATCGTGTCCTTGACGATCTTGACGGTCTTTTCGAGATCCTTTTTTTCCTTGTCCCGCCTCTTCATGTAGCTGTAGTCATGGATCCACGTCTCCGTGCCGATCTCATGACCCTGGGCAACAGCCTCTTTGATAACGTCCGGATAGTTTTGGATCGTGATGCCGGTCGGGAACCATGTGGTTTTTATGCCCTCTTTCCCGAATATTTCCAAAAACCGATAGACGCCGACGCGCTCGCCGAACTCGCGGTCGGTTATAGTGCCCAGGTCTTTTTTGGTCAATGCGTTCTTCGGCAATTCCCGGCGGTTTTGATGCTGCATTGAAAACGGGCCGCCGAGATCCTCCGGCCAGGTCTCAAAGGCT
>Ga0209212_1004550_pt1 | contig 17073 bp, 14 predicted proteins | sample RifGroC2_FD_183996 | JGI IMG/M metagenome (GOLD analysis project Ga0209212, IMG submission 183996) | Groundwater microbial communities from Rifle, Colorado, USA - Groundwater C2 (SPAdes) (version 2) | ecosystem: Environmental > Aquatic > Deep subsurface > Groundwater | place: Rifle, Colorado...
GCTTCCATTATTTCCAAAACATCTTCTATTCCGACTCCGGATGAATCGATGGGGATGGCATCCTCGGCCTGTTTGAGTGGGGCAAGGTCACGCTGCGAATCCTGATCATCACGACGGGAAACTGCCTGGATGGTCTCCTCCAGAGTTACCTGTTCACCTTTGTCAATCAACTCTGCAAAACGCCGCCTACCACGTTCTTCAGGCGAAGCGTACAGATAAAACTTGAGTTCGGCATCAGGAAAGACAACCGTGCCGATATCTCGCCCTTCCAGAACTACCCCGCCGTTACTTCCCATCTTGCGCTGAGCCTTCATCAAAGCCTCGCGTACCGGTTTGAGAGCCGAAATCACCGACGTAATCTGGGACATTTCCGGAGTGCGGATCTGACTGGTCACATCCTGGCCATTTGCAAACACCCGTTGGGTACCGTTGGAACAGTCTAGACGAATATCCACATCACTGCAGAAGCGTTTTACAGCGTCCATGTCGCCGGAATCGATGCCGACCTGACTGATCAAATAGGATAAGGCCCGGTACATGGCGCCGGTATCGATCTGCTTGTAGCCAAGTCTTTTGGCGAGCTGATTTGCAATGGTACTCTTACCGGCTCCGGAGGGACCGTCGATAGCTATGACCAGACCACGTGTGCGCTCGTTCATGGCGCTACCCGCAGGAGACCTTTTCCAAAAGCTGGAAAAAGGATGGGAATGAGGTCGCGACGCAATCGGTGTCGCTGACGGTAATCTGACCGGATGATGCCAAAGCTGCAACAGAAAGGGACATGGCAATGCGGTGATCGCCAAAGCTCTCCACTTTGCCGCCACTTAGACGTTCTACACCGGTAATGTCCATGCCGTCGTCACATTCGTCAACAACAACGCCAAGACGACGCAGATTAGTGGCCATGGCAGCAATGCGGTCTGCCTCTTTAACGCGAAGTTCATGTGCATCCCTGATTGTTGTAGTCCCCTCGGCAAATGCAGCCGCCACGCAGATAGCGGGAAATTCGTCAATGGCCCGCGGCACCACACTGCCGGCTATGTCCACAGCCTTGAGCCGCGAAGAGCGAACAAGGACGTCAGCCACCGGCTCACCGGAAACATCGCGTTCGTCAACAAGCTCAATATAACCGCCCATGGATTTGAGGATATCGATGACACCGGTACGGGTCGGATTGACTCCCACATTGCGGATAAGAAGTTCAGAATCAGGAGTGATCAGGGCCGCCACCATGAAGAAAGCCGCCGAAGAAATATCACCAGGCACTGTAATCTCCCGGGCCTGCAATTCCACCCCGCCCTTGACCGTAACACCGTTGTTAAACACCTCCAGGGATGCCCCGAACAATCGAAACATCCGCTCGGAATGGTCACGAGAAAGATGCGGTTCACGCACTGAGGTTGATCCGTCTGCATACAATCCAGCCAACATAATAGCTGATTTGACCTGGGCACTGGAAACCGGAGACTCATAACCGATTGCATTCAGTGCGCCGCCGTTGATTGCCAAGGGAGCCAGACTACCTTGGTTGCGACCCAGGATACGTGCCCCCATCCGGGTCAACGGCTCCACCACGCGCTTCATTGGGCGTTTGCGCAGATACTGGTCACCGGTCACCACTGAAAAAAAAGACTGCCCAGCCAGAAGGCCGGTTATAAGCCGGATGGTGGTGCCGGAATTGCCGCAATCGAGCACATCGGTCGGTTCCGTAAGACCGTGAAGCCCCTTGCCGTGAATGGTGATCGTACTGCCGTCATCGTTGATCTCAATTCCCATGGCGCGAAAGGCCTTCATGGTGGCCATGTTATCCTCACCCCGCAGAAACCCCCTGACGGTGGTAGCGCCATTAGCGATGGCCCCCAGCATGATTGAGCGGTGAGAAATCGACTTATCGCCAGGAACGGTAATTTCACCCTGGATTGATGTTACTGGATTGATGGTGATGGAATTCACAAAATACTCCATTTAAAGATTTTACAGGATACCATCTCGAAACTGTTTGGCAATGGTAAAAAACTCTGCCAACCCTTCGGAATCATGGTTGTCAATGCGCTGGCGCAGCGTTGCCAAACTCGCCGAAAAACCGTCGATGCTGGACAAAAGAGCTTTACGATTCATCAGGGCAATATCCCTCCACATAACCGGATCTGATGAAGCAATGCGGGTGAAATCCCGAAAACCGCCAGCCGTGTAGGAAAGGACGTTTTCGCCCTCTGCATCGGCCGTACCCACAGCATGCACCAAGGCATAGGCCACTACATGGGGCAGGTGCGATATCTCTGCCAGGATCCGGTCGTGGTGTCCCGGTTCCATGGAACAGACAATAGCGCCGGTAGCCTCCCAGAGTCGGGATACTATGTCTAAAGCAGCCGGATCAGTGTTATTAGTCGGGGTCAGGATGCAGCGTTTACCCCTGTACAGAGTTGAAAAAGCAGCCGCAGCACCCGAATGCTCAGTGCCGGCAATAGGATGCCCGCCTACGAAGAAACATCCCGGCGGCATCAGACCTTCGCACTCTTGCACGATCTCGGCCTTGACGCTGCCGCCGTCGGTAACGATGCAACCGGGGGATAAAGCTGATGCGATCTCTTGCACTGTAGCTGGTATGGAGCAGACCGGAACTGAGATGAAGACCAACTGCGCATCCCGCACACCGTCTGCTGCGCTGTAGGAAATCTCGTCGATAATCCCCAATGAAAGTGCCTGTTCAAGGTTGGCACGAGACCTGCCGATACCGACAACGGTTTTGACGACGCCAGCATCGCGCAGCGCACAGGCGAAAGAACCTCCGATCAACCCTACGCCGACCACCGCCAGCCGTTCAATGATAAAGGACATGGTAACGTACCGCCTTACATCGAACGCGGGTAAGACCCGAGTATCTTGATGAACTGGCAGCACCCCTTGAGTTCTTCAAGGGCCTCGGCCACTTCAGGATCGGAAACATGGCCAAAAAGATCCAGGTAAAATATGTATTCCCAGGCCTTGCGTTTGAAGGGACGTGATTCAATCTTGGACAGGTTGATTCCACGCTTGGCAAAGGGCTCCAGCATGCGGCAGAGGATACCCGGTTCGTCCTTGACCGAAAAGAGCACCGAAGTCTTATCATTGCCAGAACGTTCACACCCCTTGCGGGAGATCACCAGAAATCGGGTAAAGTTGTTGACCTGGTCTTCGATCCTGCTCCTGACAACCTTCAGGTCGTACAGGGAAGCTGCCAGCTCACTGGCAATAGCTGCAGAGGTATAATCATCACTGACAATCTGGGCCGCCACGGCGGTCGAGGCCACATCTACCAGCGGCACGCCGGGGAGATTTTCATCCAGCCACTGTCGGCACTGGGCAATGGGCTGGGCATGGGAGTAGACCTTTTTGATATCCTCCAACCGTCCGGTACGGGATAACAGGTCGTGATGGACCTCCAGCAGGATCTCGGAGGTAATCTGGAGGCTGCTCTCCACAAACATGTCCAGGGTATGGGAAACAACGCCTTCGGTAGAGTTTTCCACTGGAACCACGCCATAGAGCGCCCTGCCCTTTTCCACTTCCTCAAAGACAGACGGGATGGATTTAAGCGGCACCAGCTCGGCGGACAGACCAAACTGCTGCATGGTGGCGAGGTGGCTGAAGGTTGCCTTGGGACCCAGAAATGCGACCTTCATGGGAGATTCCAGTGCAAGACAGGCCGAGATAATCTCGCGATAGATACTACGCAGAGCATCATTGGGAAACGGCCCTGTGTTGAGGCTGAGCAGACGTTCGTAGATCTGACGTTCCCGGCCGGGAACATGAAATTCCATGTTGTTGCCGGACTTGAGCCTGCCGACCTCAAGGACCACCCGTGAGCGCTCGTTGAGGAGATCCACAATCTGATCATCAATGCTGTCGATTTGGTTCCGAAGTTGTTCTATTGTCGATGTGTTCTGCTGCAATGAAAACCGCCTGGGAGGAATGGAAATGTATACGGCAAAATGGAGGATCACTTTACTGCATAGCTACCTCAAAAGCAACAACAAACCCTTGTAAACAGGATAGGGCGTTAACGAACTATTTAATACCGAAATGCTCGGAAACGGCTTCCAAACTGCTAATTAGTGCTCCAAAAATAAATTAAATTGGTTATGGAGTCGCATTCACCACGCACAAGATCAACCTGTGGACAATATACTTCCAAAACGCACCAACCATGCGTCAAAGATTTGAACCTTGCCCTCGCCAAAACCGGCAAGCTTTTCACGAACACGCTGCACGGACTTTCTGTGCGACAATTTACCGGGTGTTTTTGAAAAGAACAGATCTGAAAAGCAGATAATCTCCTCGGTCAGCACTTGGGGTGTCATGTCACGAATCGGCAAAGGCAGGCCTTGGCTAACAATATCAGCCTTGCTCAGACCAACGCCGATATGCCGTTCACAGACCAGGGCATGCCGCGGCAACCCTTCCTCTTCCAGAATCGCGCGCCCAAGAATACCATGCGCAATGTAATGGGAGCTGCCATACATGCCGATCCCGGGCGCATGAACGCGGCAAACGCCGATATCATGAAGCATGGCAGCCTCTTCAAGAAATATGAGCTCGTCATCCGCGAGTTCAAGACTGTGGCCGATGTCCAGCGCCAAGTTACCTACCGATCTTCCGTGGGCCACAACCAGCTCCAGCGACTCACCGTCAAAGTATTTTTTCAGCATAATATTAGTATCCAGCACCATCATCACCCCACACTGATGTCAAATTTCAAACAGCGTATGCTCATCCAGACACCATAATTAGTCACTTTTTTGACTGACAATATTCAACATACCGTTTTAATTGGCTTTTAAAACTGGCATGCCCTATGCAGTAAGAAAGATAACGAGCTATACCAATTCCCAGACCCGCTATGAGCGGGATACCACAAGGGCACTGCCATGTACGCTAAGTTTCCATTTTACTCCATCGCGCAGATATATGCCATCAGCTTGGATTCACCCGTATCAATCCTGCTCGGAGGCGACAATCTTTATTGGGTCGTAGACCGACACATGGCCGGGGAATATATGGATAAAGGCTGCGCACTGCTTAACGGAACATACTAACAAGCAGCCTGTCCAGACTTTCATACAGCCTGCGGATCATCGCCCGTACATAAACAGGTAACACTCACATAACCCCACCTACAATACCACTGAACCACCTTCCCCTTTTGAGTTCAATCTAACACCCGCACCAGCTATTCCGCCTCTATTTTCAAATTTATGACAATTTTTGACGCGAGTCATTAATTTTCATCCTGGCCTGCGTTATTCTACAACTATCAAGATCAGGCAAGGAGGTTAACAATGGAATTTAAAAACGGACTTGGCGACAAGGCAATTCAAGACGTAATCCAGACCTATCCGGAGATCGGCGAGATTCTCAACCGCTTTGAAATCGGTTGTGTAAGCTGCAAGGTAGGCATCTGTCTGCTGAAGGACGTGGTCTCGATTCACGGACTATCCAAAGATGACGAAGCCAGGATTGAACAGGAAATCAATACTCATTTAACCTTAAAAGGAGACTAATCATGGGAACATCAGGATGTGGCTGCCCCGGCAGCATGGCAAAAGTAATCGAGAGGCCGGAAACAACAGAAACCTCCGGCATCAAGGCACCTTCCGAGCTGCGGCAGTGGCCGGTACAACTCCACCTGGTGCCACCCACGGCGCCCTACTTCCAGGATGCCGACATCCTGGTCTGCGCCGACTGCGTAGCTTTTGCCATGGGAAGCATGCATCAGGACCTGCTCAAGGGCAAGGCACTGGCCATTGCCTGCCCCAAACTTGACGATAGCACTCCATACGTGGACAAACTGGCCCATATCCTCAGCGCCAACAATATCAAAAGCGTCACCGTGGCCATCATGGAAGTGCCCTGCTGCCGCGGCTTGGATATAATGGTCCGCGAGGCGCTCCGGAAAAGCGGCAAGGAGATCCCGCTGGAGAGTATCGTGATCGGCATCAACGGAGAACGGAGGAACTGATGAAAGCAGATATCACACAGACACTGGTGGAAGAACATCGCCTGATCCTGAGAGTGATCGCACTTTTGGAGAAAAACGCTCCACGCACTGCAAAAGGAGTCTATCGCAATTGGCAGTTTTACCTGGATGGTGTGGATTTTATCAGAAATTACGCCGACCGCTTTCACCACGCCAAGGAAGAGGATGTGCTCTTTGAATCCCTGGTGACAAACGGCATGCCCCGTGAGAATAGCCCGATAGCTGCCATGCTGATGGAGCACGACCAGGGCCGGGCCTACGTCAAGGCCATGGAGTCTGCAGCACGGGATGCATTGTCGGGAAAACCAGGTTGCGAACAGATTATCGCCGAAAATGCCCTGGCCTACGCCGAACTATTGCGCGAACATATTGCCAAGGAAGACAGCATACTTTACCCGCTTGCAGAGCGTGTCATTCCTGATACCATGAGAGACGGTATAATTGCCGGATATAATGCGGCAGAATTGAAAACGCCGCCGGATTTCACTGCACGCTACGAAACACTGGTGGTGCAATATGAAAACGAGGTACATTGACCTCGATACCAAGGGGGTACCATGCCGGATCTATTATCGCAGGAATGGCTCAACAGCACCATCATCGCCGCCAGCAGCGATGCCATTATGTTTTCCGATCGCGAGGGCCTTATCCGCCTCTGGAACAACGGAGCGGAACGAATGTTCGGCTACAGTGCCGATGAAGCGCTGGGGCAATCGCTGGACCTGATTATCCCCAAAAACCTGCGCAACAGGCACTGGGACGGCTATTATCGCGTCATGCAATCCGGCAGCAGCCACTATAGCGTCGATCTGCTTTCGGCTCCGGCCCTGCGCAAGGACGGCACGCGCATCTCCACTGAATTTTCCATGGTCATGGCAAAGGACGACAGCGGCGTGATGGTTGGTGTAGCCGCCATAATCAGGGATGTTTCTGCCCGCTGGCAGCGTGAAAAGGAATTGAAGGACCGCATAAAAGCACTGGAGGCAGGCGAGAAATCGTGAGGCCTTTACATTCTTAACCCGCCTGTGCTAGCCTTGCAAAAAATCGGTTTTGTAGCGCGGCGCCCGTCTACCTTGATAGGCTGCGCGATGAGACCCCAGGAGTTTTTATGAAAAAACGCAAGGCCTTGGCCCTCCTTTCCGGCGGGCTCGACTCCACCCTGGCCGTCAAGATGATGCTCGATATGGGCATCGATGTTGAGGCCCTCAACTTTACCTCTCCCTTCTGCACCTGTACCGGCAGAAACTCCGGCTGCAAATCCGAGGCGGTTCGCGTCGCCGAGGAATTCGACATCCCGATCAAGGTCATCCACAAAGGACTCGATTACCTGGAGATCGTGCGCAACCCGCTTCACGGTTACGGCAAAGGGGTCAACCCCTGCGTGGACTGCCGCATCTACCTGCTGCGCAAGGCCAAGGAATACATGGCCGAGTGCGGCGCCGACTTCATCATCACCGGCGAGGTTCTTGGCCAGCGCCCCATGAGCCAGCGCCGGGATTCACTGCGGGTGATCGAGCGCGAAAGCGGCCTGGAGGGACTATTGTTGCGACCACTGTCGGCACAACATTTCGAGCCGACCATCCCCGAACAAGAAGGCTGGGTTGACCGCGAGAAACTGCTGGCCATCAAGGGGCGCTGCCGCAAGGAACTTTTTCAGCTGGCCGATGATCTGGATGTAAAAAACTACCCCTGCCCGGCTGGCGGCTGCCTGTTGACCGAGCTATCCTTCGTTCCCAAGGTGCGCGATATATTCGATCACTGCGACGAACTGAACCTGCGGGATTTCCGCATGCTCAAGATCGGCCGTCACTTTCGCATCGGCCCGCACACCAAGGTTATCATCGGTCGCGACGAAAACGACAACCGGCTCCTGGAAGCAGCCATGCAACCGGACGAAACCTCCCTGTTCTGGCTGGACGGTAACACACCCGCCGGCGTCGTCATGGGCATTCAGGACGAAACCAGCCTTGATCTGGCATGTCGCATCCTGTTACGTTATACCAGGGCCGAGCCGGGCGCTACCTGTCGCCTGGCAGTGCGCAGCAATGACAGCGAACAGATTGTCTCAATATTGAATGACATGAATGAAGTGGCTGTAGAACACTATCTTGTCTGTTAATGTCCAATATTTATAAACAACACACTAAAGTAAAAGGCTTACCGATAAATCGGTAAGCCTTTTACTTTAGAAACATCGATCTCACCACACCCACAACAGATGGCATTAGCAGGGATGCACATCTGCTGATCCAACCACACGCGGTTTTACATACACACGTTTCTTCATATTACCACCCCTTTCCCGACACCAGTTGATAATTGGCGGCGTTTTTGAATATCTTAACGATTCGTTACAGCTTCAACAATGTTCTCCCACCCCCATGAGACCCCATTGTATATGGTGACGTTCTTAGGAGCGTTTTTATTAATGCTCACAAGATAGACCTCAGCATTCCACTTATGATTGTTTTCGGCATCATTTCGTCCCGCATCGAACTCATAATGAGGTGGGAGAGAGCGGGAAAAAGCATCAAAGCGTTTATCACCTTTGGGAATGACATCATAAAAGGGTACATCCGGCCGGGTTTCCTTATCTTTTGGGGTTCTGACATCGATCCTGTTTTCCGGAGTCCCATGAGATGATCGCCGTTTGTGGTTCGAAACTATCCTTTGAATCCAATGGATTTCTGCATTGCCTTTATTAAGCGGGTCAGTTCCGGCAGGAATATAGTCAAAGGCAAAGCCTCCCCCAGTCACGGTGCCATTGAAAAAAACATTGTAGGCCGTGACAGAGAATGATCCCTGCAAATCCTGCGCTGCCGCAAGAAAAGTCCATCCCTTGGCTGCCGGGAATGCGGTTGCAAGCTCTGCCAGGAAACCTTCAGTCCCTCCTCTGGGGAGACTGGTAAATGATATTGGCTGGCGTGTCACAACACCTTTTAACCCATCTTTTACTTCGTACGCCTCAGACGGAACAAATGATTTTAAAGCAGCATTCGGAGCAGGAATAATATTGAAGGCGTACACTGATTCCAAACTGAATACAAACAATAGTACCGTCAACACAAATCTATAGACAAATTGGATCACTTCAATAAACCCTCAAGTTACTTCATACGAAAGTTAATCGCGGTAAGAACTGCTGGACACCTTGAAACTGTCCAGCGCGGACCAGGCAGAGATCAATGATGTCTGAGTCTTGTCTCTGGCCTGAACCCGCCAGTAGTAGGTGTAGCCTGAACTAACAGCTGGAGTATAACTTGTCGTGGAAATCCAGCCAGACGAGTACTTGATCGTAGAAAATGTTGAACTGGTACTGACCTGAACCAGATACTGCGTCGCACCACCAACATTTCCATTTATTGAAGGATTCCAGTTCAAAGCAGCAGAACATGAGTATGAGCATGTTAAGTCAGACTCCGCAATAAGGGTTGGAATCGATGGTGCGCTGGCTGTTGGCGGGGTAGTGCCGCTTGATACTACGAAACTGTCTACCGTAGACCATGCTGAGACTAATGAAGTCCTGGTCTTATCCCTTGCTTGAACTCGCCAGTAGTAGGTGTAGCCAGTGCTGACCGATGGAGTATAGCCAGTCGTGGAAATCCAGCCCGAGGAATACTGTATAGTTGAGAAGGAAGAACTTCTGCTGACCTGTACCTGATACTGTGTGGCTGCCCCGGCGTTACCATTTAACGAAGGATTCCAGGTCAAGTTTGCAGAACATGATGATGAGCAGGTAAAGTCAGGCTCTGTAATCAGAACAGGAACGGTCGGTGGGCTGCCGGCCGGAGGTGTGGTGCCGCCACCAGTTGGTGGAGGAGTTGTCGTGCTTGTCCAGAGTGTCTTCACATTCCATTGTTGTGATGCATCATTATTTTCATGACAGGTGAACGTGTTGTTAACGGTTGTTCTTCCACTTTCGCCGATAATCGCGGAGTAGCTGCCCGGCATGTGTCCTGAACCACTGCCTTCTGAACCACGATAACTGCCCGACGTTATTGGATTGGCATTGTATCCGGTTCTGCCTCTGTGCTTGGAGTCAAGGCAATTTGTGACCATCAAACGGGGCAGATTGGCATTGTGGGGGGCATGGCACTTAGAGCAGGTAAAATTATGCTGTATTGTTCCGTTTGCGGTTTTCCAGCCCTTAACCGACTCATGGATTCTGTCCTTACCTTTCCATAAGTGATCCGTGCCGTTGGTCAGAGATTGCTTTGTATGGCACTTGATACACAACCCGGCAAATTGAATATCTGTTTCCGTAACACCACTCACGGCTACGTTCATCTTTGCCGTTGTGGAGAACGTGTTTTGGTCGATCTTGTAGGACTTCATTGCCGCAATTTGAGCGTCTTTTATTGCCTGACTTCTTGTCGGCCCCTCATACTCTCCAGTGTAGCCGACAGCCGCCGTTGCAACGTAACTTTTGTTGTCGGCAGTCGTCACATCCTCCTTGTACGGAGAGGTTACCCAGGTCCCCTTGAGGAGCGGCACGGCGTAATCCCTGTTCGCCCCCAGGGACAAGCTGACGCCGTGGGGGTCATGACAGGGAGTGCACAAGCCACCGATTGCGTGCGCGGCCGGCGAGGAGAGCGTTGAAGACGTACCAAAGTGCCCGCCCATGTTAGGTGTGGTTTTGTATGGGTACATCAACTGGCGACCAAAGGTTCCGTTACCAAAGTACGGCGAATCCATGAAGCCCATGATCTGCTGAGTGGAACCGAACGTGGCTTTATAGCCCCATGGAGTTACACCGGCAGAATCCTTCATGTGGCAATCAAAACAGATGGCCGCACCTGGATTATAGACATTATGTTCGGCTGCGGAGCCGCCGACAACAGGTTTGTAGGTCATGGCGTAGCCGCCTTTGCCGGATACCGTATCCTTCAGAATACCGCCATTGGCCGTAGCGCTGGCATAACTGGTGGTTGTTCCGGTTACGTTGGATCCATGTGAATTGTGACAATCAAAGCAGAGTACATTTGATGAAGCCAAACGGTCCGGCCATGTTTCACTGTTATTCCAGCCCCCTTTGTTGGCGCCTGCGTTGCCGTGGGCCGAGAATGCCTTGGTAACGGTGTTTTTGGGAGATATGTTAGTGCCGGCATACTTGCCCCACGGCGTGGTGCCGGTGTCGCCGAACTTGGCGCCGATGCCGTTGCCGTCCCAGGCGTATGCCGCAGGTGTTTTGCCATCGCCAAACGGTTGGATGGCCTTGTTCGCGTCATTGTGGCAGCCAATGCAGACGGCGTTGATTTTGGCCATCTCGGTTCTCGTGCCGTTGGCTGTGTACTGAACTGCCGTTGTTCCTGCTACATACATGGCAGGACGTGTGCCTGCTTCGTAGACAACCAGCTCAACCGGCGAACCGGAAATGCCGGAGTGATGGTAGTTGCGATTGATGCTGCCGTCGCTGTTTGCCTCCCAGTGACACTGGTAACAATGCTCGCCGGTCACTGTTGCTCCCTGGACATGATGGGAGTTAGCGCTGAATTGCGAGGTGATGGCAGCGCGTTTGTTGATGGATGCCGAGTGGCAGCCGAGACAACCGCCCTTGCTGCCCCACTGGGCAAGCGAATTGCCGTGGCAGGCCACGTTGGCACAGGTTTTGGTTGTCGGATTATAACTGGCGTTGGGTCCGGCAACCGCCGGATCAAAGACAACATCAACCGATCCGCTCAGGTGTTTGGAACCGGTTGCCAGACTGTTGGCTGCGGTTGAGCTTGCAGTTACGAAGTGGCAATTTGAACAAACGGTTGTATTCCCTGAACCTGCTACATGAGCATAGTGGCTGTTAGCCGCAGCTGCACCTGGACCGCCGTTGGCATAATCCGGGGCGCCGAACGGTCCGCTGGTGCCATGGCAGCCGTTGCAGCCAAAATTTGCGCCGGAGGTCCAGGCCGGCGGATTGACATAGACCGGAGAGTTTTTGTTGCCGTTGGAGTGACAGTAAAGATTCGCGCAGTTGCGTGTAGCGCTGTCGTATGAACCTGAACCGCCAATGGTTGCCGTGCCGGAGAACTTCACTTCCTTGACGCCGTTAACATGCTTGCTGATATCCGTGATTGAACTGTTTCCGCTGACTGTGGCGGCATGACACAACTCGCAGGCAAAGCCGAAACTGATATGTCCTGAGTGTACGTTGGTTGCAGGAGAAGCGTCATGACAGGCATCACATTCTCCGGCAGTGCCGATAATACTCCCCTTGGCATTCGCCCAGGCAGGAGTTTTGTAAACCGTTACTCCTCCTGCTGGCGCACCGTTGCTGTGGCAATAGGTGGTTGCGCAGGTTCCGTTTGCGTTGTACATCGGCACAGCGCCATCGGTGGCCGCCAAGGTTCCGGCAGCCTTTTTAAAGACCTGCTGGAAGTCGCCGGTTGCATGCTTGTTGCCGGCATGGCACTCGAAGCAGCTGAAGGAATATGGCGCTTTCCCGGCATGTGCCAGGTGACCGGACTTGGACTCATCTTTGTATGCCGGCGAGGTCTTGTAATCGTAACTTGAGGTTTTTGCATAACCAAGCGGGCCACTGGGCACATCCTGCAAAGGCGGCATGCCGTGACAACTGGTACAATCGGCAGAGAAGGAACCTAGTTCGCTGTCATGCATATGACAAGACCGACAGACATCAGGATCGCTGCTGGCATGTTCTGCAGGATAACTGCCGCCTGGTGGTGGTACGGCGTGGCAGGCCGAGCAGACGCCATTCTGGCCGGCCAGATTGCTTTGGGCGCCAACGGCTTGATTCAATATCTTCGAACGGTAGGAGTTAAGCTTGATGCCTCCCGAGTAGTTCGTGTAGCGCCGCACGAGCCAGACATTGGGCTCAGTTCCGTCGCCCGGATCTACGTGGGCAGCGTGGCAGTCGGCGCATTGAATATTTTGACCTTTGCGGTTGTGGGCCGTTTTTCCGGCATGACAGTTTGTACAGATATTCAACTCATTGGCCGTGCCGCCACGCATGTCGGTGCGCAGCAAGTAGCCCTGAGACGATGAAAGCTGACCTAAGGCGGCAGAAGAAGCGCTATCGATGGTTCTGGCATTGGAATCGGAGAAATGGATGCCGTGGCAGGTGCTGCACAGCACCTTACCACCCGGCAGTTTCATGGCCGAAGTTGGATTCGCCGGATTGGCGTTCACTGGGGAGGATTGGTACTCGCCAGGTTTGAGTAAAGACTTGGACGTAGCGTAATCAAAGTTAACCGGATGGGTGCCTTTCTGGACATCTTGCTGGTTGCGTTCGCGATGGCAGTCGAAGCAGAGTTGGTCGCTGTCATTGGGAGTCCGGAAAAGATTGACCGTATCGCCCGGTGAGTGCTGAGCATGACAACTGGAGCAACTTATGACACCTGCATTGGCAGCACTAAGATTCATGACATCGGGATTGCCCGATGCAGCCGCCCCAGCAGCGGGCACGGCAACTGGAGACGCCCAGTTGTGAGAAGTCTGCTTTTTGACTGACGTATACGCCTTCAAGTCAGTGGAGCCAAACGGGTTGGCAATATCACCGGGAGCGAAGGACTTGGCCATCAATCCGGGGGCATGACAATTGAGGCAAAGGTTGCTGACTCCCCATTTATTTGTCATATCCACGGAGAAACCGCCAGTTGGGCTTGCTACAACGAGGTGACAGCCGGTACACTCCAAACCTGGAGTATGAGGAGACTCAACCGCCACGGCAGCCGATGTCACCAGCAAAACTGACAGTACCGTAACCACTTGATCAAAGATAATGCGACGTAATGACTTTTGCGTAACGCTCCACATTTGAACCCCTCCGTATCCGTATAGAAGCAAGAAATATACACAAGAAAAACTATCAAAAACAAGTTAGATAGATTGTTGTTCTCTATTTAGGCGCTGAAACGTCAATAATTCATCTGGCGTTTCTTATGTATTCTGATTACCAAAGGCCGTTTGTATCATCTCACCGACGTTCTTGACAAGCGACTCCGTAGTAAACGGCTTTTGAATAAAGTTGACCCCTTCCTTAAGTCTCCCTTTGTGCAATACAGTGTTAGAGTTATAACCGGACATGAACAGCACCTTCAGATCAGGAATCAACTCCTCCATTTGTTCATACAGCTCCAATCCGTTCATCACAGGCATGACAACATCCGAAAACAACAGATCAACCGGCGGGGAATGGATACTGACAAAACTAAGTGCTTCTTCGGGCTGCTGAAAAGCAAGAACCGTATAGCCCTGTTTTTCAAGCAGGTTTTTAGTCATATTCATCACCATTTTGTTGTCTTCAACCAACACTATCGTACCTGACTGCATAGGTAGCAGGCTGCATGTCTTGAGTTGTTGTTCAGCATCGCTGTTGTCCACGACATTCTCGGGAAGGTAGATGGAAAAGGTTGTTCCCTGGCCTACTTTGCTGCGAACATCAATAAAGCCATTGTGGTGCTTTACAATGCAATATACCGAGAAAAGTCCGAGCCCTTTACCATGGCCTCCGGCAGATGATGTCGAGAAAAACGGTTCAAAAATATGGGCCAAATCAGTGTCAGCAATACCGATGCCAGTATCGCTGAAAGCTAAAAGCACATAACGACCGGGAGCAGATCCAGGGTGAATGTAACAGAACTCGTCGTCAAATATCAGATGCCCGGTCTCTATTGTAATTGTGCCGTTACCGTTGACAGCGCACTGTGAATTAATTGCCAGGTTAAGCAAAATCTGTTCTATCTGGTTTCGGTCGGCAAGCACCTGACAGACATCGGTGCTAAGGAGTTGTCTGATTTCGATATCTTCGCGAATCGTACGGCGCAGGATGCTGTTAAACGAAGCAATAATCCTGTTCAAGTCATGATTTTGTTTTGAATAGTCCTGATTCCGGCTGAAACTGAGGAGTTGTTTGATCAAGCCTGAGGCACAGTTGGCAGCATCCCAGATTAATGCTGAATCCTGATGGATGGGATCATCGGCTGGCACTTTGTCGCAGATCATCTCCGAGTACCCCAGGATGGGAGTCAAAAGGTTATTGAAATCATGGGCGAGTCCTCCGGCAAGAAGACCGATGCTGTCAAGTTTTTGTTGCTGCAAAATCTGATTTTCCAATTGTCGGTACTCGGTAATGTCGCGCCCCTCAGGCATCAGATAAACGATACGACCCTTTTCATTACAAATTGGTTTCAGTGAGAAGTCGATAATATGGATATTTCCGCCCGCATCCTGGTTTTCAGTCTCAAACCGCAGCAATTCGCCAGCAGCGACCCGACTTATTGCTTCCCGCAATTTTTCCTGTAAAGCTGGGTTATGACTCCACCAGGGTGTATCCCAAAAATATCGTCCTAGAACCGTTTCTTTGTCTGCCCCGATAAAATCCAGAGATGTTTTGTTTGCCTCAAGCAGCTTTCCATCGGGAGTCAGCAGGCCTTGCAACTCAAGGGAGTTATCTATTATGGCTTTCAGCAGCAGCTTGTTTTGCCGCAGTTCTTCTTGATCATCAATATTTTTTTCCAATTGCTTACGCAATATTCCTTCAATAATCAAGAGTTCACTATTTTTCATCTTTAACTCTTCAGTCCGCACTGCCACCTTGTTTTCCAAGGTAATGTTGAGCGATTTTATCTTCAGATCGTTCATTTTAAGCTTGATGTGGCTGATTGCAAGGACAGCCAAAATTATAGCAGTCAAAACACCAGACACAGTACCGACAATAAGGTGTTCTTCATCGAAGTACGGAATTTCCGGATGAAGATAAAAGTCCGTGATCGCATTCAAGTTGGCGATAACTACACTGATCGTAATTACTAAAACAGAGTATACCAGGATCATTGTTTTTTCAGATTCAGCAGATGAATACCGGCTTGGCTCAGGCATGATAAATCCGATGTTCCTTTAGATTACAAGTTATTTCCATCCGGGAACTCCAATGCGAGACACACATGGATGTTGGACGGACACGATAGGGCCGACAGCATCATTAATATCCTCTTTCAGGAGTGATGCTACATCGTCAACAGAGGTTAAGTTATGAAATGGGAGCTTTTCAAAAATAAGGACATACTTATATTAATTGCAGCTCATTCGCAACTTATTTATCACCTTCACACATAAGCTTATTTGACTACTATAATTTTTCAAGGCAAATATACAGGTTTATCCGATGTATGTCCTTCACATTGCGAACTACGTGCATTATTATTTTGGGCCTACGCCACCAGGGCAGAAAGAACCCTTTCCGGACGGAAACTACTTAACCATGCCCTTTAACTCTGCCTGAGCGCGCTTGTGGCCGTTTTCCGCGGCCTTGCGCAGCCATTTTATGCCTTCGTCACGATTTACAGCAATGCCTTCACCGCGCAAATACATGCTGCCGATGGCATACTGGGCCTTGAAATGGCCTTGTTCGGCGGAACGGAGGTACAATCGGGCAGCCTCGGTCCAATCTTTTGTAAATGCCCTGCCGCTAACGTCCTTGCCGAGATAGTACAGATTGCCAAGTTCATACTGGGCCTTCATATTTCCGACCCGTGCGGACTGTTGATACCATTTGACGCCCTCGGCTATGTCCTTCTGGACTCCCCTGCCGTTGTAATACATATCGCCTAGCTTGAATGACGCAATCGCATAACCCTGCTCGGCCGCCTTGCGATACCATTTTACCGCTTCCTGGGTATTTTCCGGGACACCGCGCCCGTTGTCATACATCTCGCCGATCCGGTGCTGCGCTGCGTCCAGCCCTTGATTGGCAGCCTTCAGATACCATTTCAAGGCTTCCTGTTTATCTTCTTCAACACCCAGGGCATTGTCGTACATGGTGCCCAGCTTGAAGCAGGATTGAGCGCTGGAGTCCGCCTTGAATTTCTTCAGGGCAACGATATATTCGCCTTTCAGAAAAGCAGTGTGGGCCGAAGAATAATCAGCCCATACCGGCAAGGCCGACAGTAACATGAACCCTGCTATCAACATTATGTAAGCATGTTTTCCACTACTCATAACCATCTACCCTTTCAGCTTTCGCAAGTATATCGTTTCTTAACTTACTATGGCCAGATATCGTCCTCAAAAAACTGGTTCTTTCGTAAATTAGTTGAAGTCTAAGT
>Ga0209212_1004554_pt1 | contig 17068 bp, 14 predicted proteins | sample RifGroC2_FD_183996 | JGI IMG/M metagenome (GOLD analysis project Ga0209212, IMG submission 183996) | Groundwater microbial communities from Rifle, Colorado, USA - Groundwater C2 (SPAdes) (version 2) | ecosystem: Environmental > Aquatic > Deep subsurface > Groundwater | place: Rifle, Colorado...
GCAAAGACGCAAAAAAAAACATTAACATAATATTTTTTATTTTTGCGATTTTGCGCCTGCCGGCAGGCAGGGTACTTTTGCGATTTTGCGGTGTTTTTACTCCGCGGTAACCCTTACCACCTCCGCCAGGGTAGTTAGGCCTTCCTTAGCCTTGCCTATGGCCTCCTGACGCAGGGTCTTCATACCCAACTTAGAAACCGCGTAATCTTCAATCTGCTGGGCGGAAGAACCTTTTACCACCATTTCTTTTATTATATCATCAATCATCAAAATTTCCAGCAAAGCGTTTCTGCCGTAAAATCCGGTATTGCCGCAAAGACGGCATCCCCGGCCGCGAAACAGCGCGATATCCGGACTGAGGCCTAAACTCTTCAGTATGGGCCGCGAGACATCATTATCAGGCTCTTTACAATGAGCGCAGATAAGCCGTATCAGACGCTGGGCCGAACTCATAATTAAACTGGAAGCAACCAAAAAAGGCTCTACACCCATATCTACCAACCTGGTGATAACCTGACTGGCGTTATTGGTATGCAAGGTGGACATGACCAGATGCCCGGTAAGAGCGGCCTTGACCGCGATATCGGCAGTTTCTCCGTCCCGGATTTCACCGATTAAAATCACATCCGGACTCTGCCTTAAAATAGAACGCAGCCCCGAGGCAAAATCCAGGCTTATTTCAGAATTAACCTGAATCTGGCTAATCCCGGCAAGCTGATATTCAACCGGGTCTTCAATGGTAATTATATTTTTTTCCGGGGTGTTCAGCTGACTCAAGACAGAATACAGAGTGGTGGATTTGCCGCTTCCGGTAGGGCCGGTTACCAAAATCATTCCGTAGGGTTTATGGATTACCTCATTAAAAGCAGACATAGCCTGACTCGAGAATCCCAGGCGCTGAAGGCCTAAAGAGAGAGAAGATTTATCTAAAATGCGCAGCACCATCTTCTGGCCGAAGCTGGTGGGAAGAGAGGAAACCCTAAAATCAACCTCCTTATCCGCGGACTTTATTTTAAACCTGCCGTCTTGCGGCAGACGGGTCTCAGTGGTATCCAGCCCTGAGATAATCTTAAGCCTGGCAATTATCGCGTTCTGGTTGCTTTTGGGTATTCTAAAGGCGTCAGCCAACTCACCGTCAATACGGTAACGAATCCTCACATCAAATTCCTGCGGCTCTACATGTATATCCGAAGCTCTCTTCTTGAGCGCCTCCAATATCATTAGATTGATAATCTTGACAATCGGCGCGGCGTTAGTCTGATCTCTAAAATCATCCACCTTGACTACCGTATCTTGAGAGAGGCGGCCGCCGGCTTCCTTTTCTTGCTCTAATAAAGAAACATTATGCTCCTTATGCCGGTAGACGTTATTTATAGCCAGAAGGATATCTTTCTCTAAAGCGATAACCGGCTCTATTCTATGTCCGGTAAAAAGCCTTAAATCATCCAAAGCGAAGATATTCAAAGGATCAGCCATGGCCACGGTAAGATTATCGCCGATACGGGAAATCGGCACCAGGTGATATTGGCGGGACATCCTTTCCGGAACAACTTCGGCTAAAGACGCGTCAATCCGGTAGTTGGATAAGTTTAAGGTAGGTATATAAAGAGACTCGGACAATACGGAAATAAGCTTGGCCTCATCAACAAAGCCCTCTTTTAGCAAGACTTCTCTTAAGGAAACGGCCTTTTTCTTCTGAATTTCAAAAGCCTCCTGAAGCCTCTCTTTAGAAAGGATGCCTTGAGTAACTAACAACTCCGTCAATCTTTCTTTAAAAACAGCCACTACTCATCTCCCCCGCTCACTCGAAGCATCTCTTCAAGTGAAATTACTCCGCTGCGGACTTTAAACAAGCCGTCTTCCCTTAAGGTCTGCATTCCTTCGGCCCTGGCGGCCTGTTTTAGCGCGTGTTCCTGGGAACGGCTGAAAATCAGCTCCTTTATCTTAGGGCTCAAAACCAAGACCTCAGCCAAAACTACCCTCCCGCGATATCCGGTGTGGAAACATTTACCACAACCTTTGGGCCTGAAAAAAATATACGGCTCTTTTTTGTCTCTGGCGCTGAGTTTGAGCTTAAGGGCAACATCTTCTTTAAGCTCATATTTCTCCTTACAGTCCGAGCAAAGAACCCGGGCCAATCTTTGGGCCGCGATACAGTTTATTGCCGAGTTAATTAAAAAAGGCTCTATCCCCATATTCATTAAGCGCACCACTGCCCCGCAGGCAGTCGTGGTATGCAGAGTGGATAAAACTAAATGTCCGGTCAACGCGGACTTTATGGCAATATCTACCGTCTGAGAATCTCTGATTTCGCCGATCATAATCACATTGGGATCCTGCCTTAAAATAGACCTCAAGGCCGAGGAAAAGTTAAGCCCGATCTCCGGCTGGACATTCACTTGGTTTATCCCCGGAATCTGAAACTCAACCGGATCTTCAACGGTAACGATATTAATCTTGGGGCGGTCAATTAATTTTATCAGAGAATACAAAGTAGTGGTTTTTCCGCTTCCGGTCGGCCCGGTCGCCAGGACCATCCCGTAAGGCTTAAGAGCGCATTCTTTTAGTTCAGAAAGGGCTTTTTCCTGAAAACCGAGCCGGTCAATATCCAGATTCAACTGGGATTTATCCAGGATCCTCAGCACTACCTTCTCCCCTAAAACAGTAGGAAGCACCGAAACCCGGAAATCCACCTCGCCGGAGCCGATTTTCATCTTAAATCTTCCGTCTTGAGGAAGACGATGCTCAGCGATATTTAAGCCCGAGATAACCTTAACCCGCGAAACAATAAGAGCGCTTATCTCTTTTGGGCATTCAGGCTGCTCTTTAAGCATACCGTCAATACGAAAACGAACGCGCAGTTTGTTTTCCTGAGGCTCAAGCATAATATCCGAAGACTTAAAATTAACCGCCTGCTCAAATACCTTGTTGACAAAGGTAACAATCGGGGCCTCCTGAACAAGGCGGCCTAATTCAGCCGAAGAAATCGCTTCCTCTTCTCTATCTTCAATCAATTCTATATTCTCGGCTGAAATACCCTGAATCAATCCTTCGATAACCGATTTTGAGGAAACCTCACCATAGCATTGGTTAATCGCCTGGGTTATCTTGCGGGAATCGGCAATAATGGGATTTATCTGATAGCCGGTCAGGCTCTTTACGTCATCAAGGGCGAGGATATTCATGGGGTCAGCCATCGCCAGGGTGAGGGCGCTGCCGAATTTGGAAACCGGAATTACTTGATACTGCCGGCAGATATTAGGCGGGATTATTTTTAAAACCTCGGGAGCAATCTGGAAACGAGTTATGTCAATACTTGGCTTAGAGAAGACTTTGGACATAGCCGCCAGAAGTTTGTTTTCATCAACAAATTTCAGTTCCGCTAAAATTCCGCTAAGCTGTCCCCCCTTTTCCTTCTGCACTCTTAAAGCGCATTCAAGATTATCCTGAGTAATCAGCTTATCTTGAATAAGTATCTGGACTATCCGGTCTCTTAAAGAAGACATTTTTAAATCAGCTATCAGTTATCAGCTATCAGCAGAAAACTGATAGCAGTTATTTGTTTTTATAATACCTCTCAATGGCCTGCTTTATGTCGGAGGCAGTAGAAACAAACGTCTGCACACTGCAAGAAGTAAGCGTCTCCATATCTTCCACCGCCTGGCTGTTTAAGGGATTACTCATCGCTATGGTTAAATTATTACCTATTTTGTCAATAGGGATAAGACAATACTGTCTGGCTACCCGCTCAGGAATTAGATTGATCAGGCTCTGATCAATCTCGTAATTGGAAAGCGGCAGATAAGCGAAACCATACTGGGCGGTAAGCATTTTGGCGATATCATCCTCAGTGGTATATTTAAGCTCAACCAAAATCTCCCCGATAAGGCCGCCTTTATCCTTTTGCAATTCCAAGGCCTCATCCAGCTGTTCCTGGGTAACCAGCGCTTTTTCAACTAACAGTTCACCTAATTTTTTGTTTACAATCTTCTTGCCGGACATTAAAAATAATCCTTTTTTTAAGCCATCAGCCGTCAGTTTTCAGCTCTCAGCAAAAAGCAGAAAGCCGGCAGCTGATAGCAATTATTTACTATTCAGCAGATTCCGGGCAATGGATATGAGCTCATTCGAATCCACTCCATCTAAAGGATTCTCAACTACCGCTATGGATATGCCCAGTCTTTTATCTTTAACCGGCTCATCCTGAAAAAGAGTTTCCACATTTTTCTGAAGCTCTTCGGCTGTTTTTTGGGCTTGACGCTTGTTCTTTTCCGGCAGGATTACGGCAAAATCATAATCCGCGAACCTTCCTACTTTCTCTATGCCTGAGAACGAAGCGCTCAAAGAAGAAGCAATTTTCTTAAAAATAGCTTCTGAGGCAACCTGGCCATACAGCTTCTGGTAAGAAGTAAAATTTTGTATCCTGGCCAGGACAAAACCGCACGGGCGTTGATAAATTATCGCCCTCTTTATCTCCTCGTCTAAATGGTGGCGGACATAACGCTCATTATACAAGCCCGTAAGCATATCTTTGATCTCCAGGCCTTCCACCTTAGCCGTCAGCCAATCGCTTTCAATGGCAATAGCCATTTGCTTGCCGAAAATATCCAGCAACTCCTGGTCATCGCGCTTATAGATAAAATCAGGGATATTATTCCCTACCCCGGCTATAGCCGCCGGTTTATGCGCCAAATAAATAGGCAGACACAATAGATTTTTAATATTCAAGAGGGATAATAACTTAAGGCAGGAGGCATTAAAGTTCTTGGCATCAATAACGGTAAGAGCGCCGCCTTGAAACACCCGTGATACGCATTCATCGGATTCAGCCAGTGACGCGCCGCACTCCACGTTTAAGCCTGCCTGGGCCCGCATCACCATCTTACCGTTACTATCTAAAAATAAAATAAACGCCGCGGATGAATCCGCCACGCTTTTGAGTTTTTCCACGCAAAGATGCAAGATGTCATCCAGCTTGGCGCCTTTAGTGATTAAGCTTGAAATCTGCAATAATCCCGACATAGTCACGACCCTCTTTTGGATATCTATATTTATCTGGGCGGTCTTTGAACCATAATCTTCAAGTTCATTCAGATTTTCCTTAATCCTGGAGGTAAGTTGATTTATGGCTGAGCCTAACTGGCCTATCTCATCTTCACTTTTGATTTCAATATATTTATCCGTATCGCCCTCAGCTATAGACTTAACCTCCCGGGCCATCCTGATAATATGCTCTATAATCTGTTTAATTAAGACAAAGCCAAGTAAAGAGATAGAAATCATTATTAAAATTATAAACTTAAAGCTCGTCTTAGAGAGAAAACTTATAAATAAGCTGGGAAAAGCAAAATTGAGGCAGACAAGAATAGGGATTACGGACATAAGGCAGACAGCGGTAAATAATTTATGCCTGATTCCTTTTGAAGATAATGACGCGCTTTTAGCCATAAGTCCCTCCCTGTTTAAGAGCTAGAGTTTTGCCTTTTTACTTTTGCCTTTTTACCCCGTTACACCCAGAAAGCCCCGCCCTTCAGGCTGGGGATGAATGGCAGATTAAATTTGAATCAACGAGAAAGCCCCGCCCTTTAAGGCGGGGTGTAACGGGGTTTACTTTATTATATATACTATAACGCTTGCCCCCCAAAGTCAAGCTGACAATGAACTCAAACATTTAAGCGCTGACATCAATATGCTGCCAGGGCAAAATCTCATCCGCGCTTCTTTCCCTGAGATAGAAATCAAAATCTTTCCCTGACTCTTTAAAGGCCTTAAGCCAAAGTTCAGGCTTGAAATGCTCCGGCCAGCCATCCAACAGGCAGCCATTATTATAAGCCCGCAAGATAACCTCTCCCAAAGACCTATCTCCGCGGGAAAGGACCGCCTCCAGGATACTGGTTTCTAAATTGTGAAAATCCAGGGTGATTTTTTTAGAGATCTTCCTGGCCTTATCCCTTAGATATAAAATATTTTCTTTTAACTTATCACGATTCTCCATCTTTTCGCGCTCAAAAAAGGTATGCGGCTTGGGCACAAAAAATGATATGCTTAGGCGCACCTGGGCCGGACGGCCCGCTGACTCTAATCTTAATTTAGAGACCTTTTGGGCAATCTCTAATATCCCCTCCAAATCCTGGTTGGTTTCATCGGGAAGGCCGATCATAAAATATAGTTTTATGGCCTGCCAACCCGCCTTATAGGCTGAAGAAATGGCCGAATAGAATTCCTCCATTGAGAAATTTTTATTAATAACTTCTCTTAGCCTTTCGCTTCCGGCCTCCGGGGCAAAAGTAAGGGTGGTCTTACGCACCTTGGCTAAATATTCCGCTAAGGCGCCAAGATAACTTTTAGGCCTTAAGGAAGGCAGGGATATGGCAATGGCCTGTTTCTGAAATTTATCGCTTAGGGAAACAACAATATCCCTTAAATAAGGATAACTGCTGGTAGACAGGCTCAAGAAAGAAAACTCCTCGTAGCCTGAGGAGTGGGATATCTTATCCACTAGTTCCAGAACCTTCTCCGGAGAGCGCAACCTTAGGCCGCTATAAACGCTTCTGGCCTGGCAGAAATTACAATTATAAGGACACCCGCGCATCAATTCTATCGCCGCCCGGTCATGGACTATCTGTATATACGGCACAATCCAATCAATAGGATAATAAGCCTGATTCAAGTCTTCTACAACGCGCTTTCTTATTCTAACCGGGATATCCGGATATTTAGGCCGGAATTCCTTGAGAACGCCGCGGGCATCATATTCAACCTCATACAAAGAGGGAACATAGACCCCTTTAATCCCGGCTAATTCTCTAAGGGTTTCTTCCCTGGTGATTTTTGATTTTTGATTTTTGATTTTTGATTCCTTGTATCTTTCTATGATTTCCGGCAGGGCCTCTTCCGCCTCACCGATCAAGAATAAATCCACAAAGTCAGCCGCCGGCTCAGGATTACCTACCGAAGCGCCCCCGGCAATAACCAAAGGAAAGGCGGAATCCCTGTCTTTAGCTAATAAAGGTATTCCGGATAAATCTAAAACAGCCAGCATATTAGTATAAGACAATTCACAGCTAAGGCAAAACCCGATAAAATCAAATTCTGACAGCTCCATTTTTGATTCAAGAGAAAAAAGCGGGATTTTTCTGGTCTTTAAAATTTCCCGCATATCAACATCCGGAAGAAAAACCCTTTCACAGGATACCTCGGGTAAGCTGTTAAGCAGGCCGTAAATAATCCGCAGACCCAGGTTGCTCATTCCTATCTCATAAAGATCAGGAAAACAAATAGCGAATCTTACCTTTTGCGCGCGCGGGTCTTTTCTAACCGCGTTCCATTCATTACCCAGATACCTGGCCGGCTTTCTTACTAACGGGAGAATCTCTTCCAATATCTCGTTTTTCATTTCCATGAATAGAATGCGCCGCTAAACCGCAAAGAAGACGCGAAGGCGCAAAGAAAACATTAACATAATATTTTTTATTTTTGCGCTTTCGCGGTACTTTCGCGATTTTGCGGTGTTCTTATCCTCTGCGATTAATATTCTGAACTATTCCTAAGCTGATAAAAGTAACCAGCAAGCTTGAGCCTCCGTAGCTCATTAAAGGAAGCGGCAGGCCCACCACCGGAGACAACCCTATGGCCATTGATATATTAATATACATCTGAAAAGCCAGCATAGTCCCGACCCCCAGAGAGAACATCTTTCCAAAATTATCATCGCTTTTTTCGGATATTTTAAAACAGGAATAGATTATAGAAAGATAAAGCCCCAGGAGAAATAGGAAGCCCAGGAATCCGGTCTCTTCCGAGAATATCCCGAAGATAAAATCCGTATGCGATTCGGGGAGAAAATTAAGCTGGCCCTGGGTCCCGGAAAGCCAACCCTTGCCGAAGAGCCGTCCCGAACCCACCGCTATCTTGGATTGAATAATGGTATATCCCGCCCCCAGAGGGTCAAAATCCGGATTTAAGAAAACCAACAGCCTATCCCTCTGGTAATCTTTTAGAAAATGCCAAAATACCGGGCTAATTATCGCCCCCAGGGCCAAAATTGAAATAATATAACGCAACTTTACTCCGGAGAAATACACCATACTTAAAAAAATTAACATCAATAAGAGCCCGGTGCCCAAATCCGGCTGTTTCAATATCAAGCCAAAAGGCAGGGCTATAATCAAAAAAGGAAGCAGCATCCCCCGGAAAAACGACAGCCGGCGGATATCTAATCTTATTTCACCCAGCCCTTTACGGCTAAAATAATGGCTCAAAACTAAAATTATAGCCAGCTTAACAAATTCCGAAGGCTGAAGATTAAACCACCATACCTTTATCCAGCGCTGAGCCCCCAGGCGCGCCCCCCCAAAAGCCAAAACCCAGGCCAGAAGGAATACGGCTAACGAGTAAAAAGGATAGATAAAATTTAACAGCCGGCGGTAATATATACGGCTGAAGGCAAAAAAAGCCGCCCCACCCATAACTATCCAAATTAACTGACGCAAGAATACCGAGCTTTCGCCAAAGACATTTCTAGGATAAATATCACTGTAAAGCGTGGCCAAGCTAAGGCAGACAATCAAAAATGCCGCGGCAGGAATAGCGTATTTAGTCATATCAACTTCTCCTCCCGCAGGCGGGAAAAAATCTGATTCGCCAGTACCACCGAATGAATGCTCATGCCGGTATTTTCCAGAAAAACGCAGAAGGCTATCCTGGGCTTATCGTAAGGCAGGAAACCCGAGAACCAGCCATGAGACAACTTGTTATACACCTGGGCGGTTCCGGTCTTACCGGCTACTTTAAGATTGCCCCAACTTCCGATGTTAGCGGTTCCGGTCTCAGAATTCACCACCCTTCTTAAACCTTCGTTAACCGCTTTTATCGCGCCTTGAGCTATTCCCAAATCCGCTCCTTCCTCAGGCTTAATCTCCTCCGGGCCTATCCTGCCGACAATATAAGGCTTAACTAATTTACCTCCGTTGGCAAACACCGCCATAAGCCTGGCTGACTGTAAAGGCGTAACCAGAAGGTCTCCCTGGCCTATTCCAAAATTAGCGGTATCGCCATCATACCAGGACCTCAATTTCATTTTGCGTTTTGAAACCGAAGGCACATATCCTGAGGCCTCGTAAGGAAGGTCAATTCCCGATTGTCTGCCCAACCCGAATTTCAGAGCGTAATCGGTTAAAATATCCGGACCCAACAAAAGGGCAAGATGATAGAAATACACATTGCAGGAATGCGTAATCGCCTCAATGAGATCCTGAGAATCGTGCGTGCTCCAGCAGTTAAATTCCTTTATCCCCACACTCAACTTACCGGGACAGAAAAACCTCCGCGCGGGAATTATCTTTTTTTTCTCTACGGCCGCCGCCGCCGAGACCGCCTTAAATACCGAACCCAGGGGATACTGTCCGGAAATCGAGCGGTTAATCATCGGAGAATCGGGACTCGAAAGAACGTCTTGGACATAAGCTGAACTGCCCTCTTCCATAAACGCCCCGGGATAGAAACCGGGGGAGCTGGCCAGCGCGATTATTTTTCCGCTCTCCGGCTCCATCAGAACCGCCGCGCCCTTTTTATTAATCAGGGCCTCCTCAACTATTTTTTGGATCCGGATATCAATGGTCAGATACACATCCTGCCCATTGAGCGGAGGACGAAAACTTATAATTTTATTCATCCTGCCCCGATGGTCAACCTGAATCTGGGTTCCTCCTTCTTTTGAACGCAAGGCCGGCTCCAGGCTTTCCTCTATTCCACCGAAACCCACGACATCCTTACTTTTATATCCGTAATCTCTAAGCCGGGTTATCCTCCAGGAATCAATCTTACCCAGATAGCCTATGACGTGGCCGGCCAGGTCATAATAAGGGTATTGGCGTTTAGGCAATATCCGCACCGTAACCCCGGGAAGCCTGAATTTGTTCTCTTCAATAAGTATAGCTGTTTTCTTATCCGCGTCTTTAACGACAATTATCGGGCTGAATGAAGAAATAAAGCCTTTCTCAATTTCCTTTTTTATCCGGGGAACGCTTTTGTTTAAAAGCCCGGCTAATTCCGATATTGTTTTGGGGTTTTTCTTCAATTCATAAGGAATAACCGCGATATTATAAGACATCTGATTATCCACCAGCACCCTGCCGGATGAATCCATGATTCTTCCCCTTATTCCTTCCAGCGGCATAACCCGGATACAGTTTTTAACGCTTAAAGAATAATAAAACCCGCCCTTGACAACCTGCAGATAAAACACTCCGCCGGTTAAAATCAAAAACAATATTCCGGTTAAAATCTTGATTTTATCTATGCGCATAAAAGTTACCTGCCGCCGGCCGCCTGTCGCCGGTCAACGGGATAAAATTTTTCTATTATGGGAAAAAATAGGCAATTAAGGGCCGCCTCAGCCAGGCCTATTACGATATAAGGCCGCTTAAGAATTATCGTCAGAATAAGATAATTCAACACGCCGGCCGAGACCAAAAAGATAAATCCAAACCAGGCCTTTTCCTGATAATACAAACGGCGGCAGATATAACCAACCAAAAAAGCCTCCAGGCTAAACAACAAAGAATTGAAACCAAACAATCTTAACGCGAAGACATCCTTTAATAATCCGCAAAATAACACATATCCGGCTATTTTCCTGAACTCCGAATTCATCGCCATAACTATCACCAGAATAAAAAGCAAATCCGGCTTGACGGCAAATGGCCACAAAAAGTAAAGTATATTCAACTGGAATAAGCCTAATACCACTATCAGAATTCCTAAACGAGTCACCTGCTTCAACAAGAAAATTCCTCACTTTGTTCAGGATGACCTTCAGTCACCCCCTCTAAACCATCCCCAACGACACAGGAAAGCATTTCATACTTTCCTGTCGGTAGCGGTTGCCGTAAGGCAACGAGAACAGCAATAGCTATTGTAAATACACCTGTTATAATTTGAGCGGCTAATGATTCATTCTTTGATATGTAATAATAAACGGAGTTCCCATGATAGTAGTTACAATAACGATAACTATGCCTATCCTTAAATGATATTTTGCGTATCTATCTCTAGCATTGCAGTGTTTCTTCTTCCCATACATGCAGTCAATTCGTATCTTTCCCAATTCCTGGATTGTATTTTCATTTCCCACAGCTAACTCCTTTTTTTATTACCTAATTTGGTCAGAAGATCCGCGGGAACGTCTTTTTGTTCATTGATACATTCGCTCAACAACTTTAGGTCTTCGGGGCTTAGATCGATCTTAGCCATAACACTCCTCTATTTTCCCGACTTAAATTCAACTTGCAATTGGGTTTTCATCTCCCGCTCAGAAGGCAGAAGCGCTTTCAATTCTTTCGGCGGATGGGCCGTCAGCCGGTACTCCGCCACCCCCATGGGATTTACCGCGCGCCGCATGGCATATTCAACAATAACGGAATCTTTTTTGACGCACAGGATAATCCCAATAGAAGGATTTTCGTCCTTAAGTTTCACCTGTTCGTTAAGCAGATCAAGATAAAAATCCATCTTGGCGGTGTATTCAATTTCGAACTTTCCAGTTTTCAGCTCTACCGCGACAAGACTTTTCAAGATACGATTATAGAAAAGTAGATCCACAAAATACTCATTATCTTTGAGGGTAAGGCGGTACTGATTTCCGATAAAAGAAAATCCCTTGCCAAGTTCAAGCATAAACCGCTTGATCTTCTCAACCAACCGCCGTTCCAACTCACGCTCAAGCACAGGCCTTTTAATATCAAGAAAATCAAGATTATAAACGCTTTTCAGGGATTCATCCGCCTGTTCGGCAAAATGTTCAGGAAGCGCTTTTTGGAAATTATGCTGTTTAGGGATTGTTTTTTGATATCGGTATGCCCCTGCCTTGATCTGATTCATCAAAACGTTTCTGCTCCAGCCCATTTCAGCCGTAGCACGAATATAATATTCACGCTCTTTGGGATCTTTAACCATCTGCATAATGACAATATTTTGTCCCCATGGGATTTCTCGCACAAGCTGTGCGAGTTTTGGGTTATCCTTATACGTAAGATACAGAAACCGCATCCTCCATAGATTTTGAACAGAAAATCCCTCTGCCCCATTAAATTCCGCGATTAAATCAACAGCGAGCTTTTCAACCACACCCTGTCCCCAGCCGTGCTGTTCCTGCCGCTCAATAATGCTTTTTCCAATATCCCAGTATAATTTTATATGTCCATTATTGACCGACCGAGATACCTGTATCCGCGCTGAAATAATGCGCGATTTAACTTCATTCAATAACTTAATATATTCTTTGCCGATTATGTTTTTCATCCTAGTCCCCCATGCATTTTACTAAAAGCGCGTTTAAAATATCCGTCTTTGTTTATCCGGGCATCTTTGGCAATAAGGTAAATTTATTGATGCGCAAAAACTTATAACCATAGCTTTCACCGTTAAGTTTACTCAGTTTAATATGAATATAGCAAGTATATTCTTGTGCTGGCGCTGACCACTACTATGGTAATAACCCTCTATTTACCAACAATAACCAGCACCTCCCTGATTCTCTTTAGATTCACCGCTGTTCTAACCACACAATATTTGCCCAAACCCTGGTCATCATTTTTAACTGCCTCAATACTGCCGATTAAGACTCCGGAGGGGAGATCCTGGTTAATCCCGGAAGCCAACACTATATCTCCTGGGATAATATCACTATCTTTCTCCAGATAGCGCATAGCCAGGCCCCCTAAAAGTGTTCCTAAAACCAATCCTTCCTCCCGGGTTCTCTGAATAAAAGCCCCTACGGCGCTATCGGGGTCGTTAACCAACATTATCTTGGAATTATTGCCGGAAACCTCCACTATTCTTCCCAGCAGGCCTTCATCATTAATAACCAGGTTTCCGGGCATTATGCCCTGCTTCGAACCCTTACTGATAATAATACCGGCTGACCAGTTATCAGGATCCCTGGCAATTACCCTGGCGGCTGCTGTCTTAAATTGATAGCTGTCCTTTAAAGATAAAAACTTCCTTAGCCGCTCGTTTTCTAATTGGAGCTCCGTTACCCTGAGAGAATCACTTTTAGACCTGGAGATTTCTTTTTTGAGCCTGATGTTTTCTTCGAGGATGAATTTGTAGGTGAGGACGGCCTTGGTATCGGCGATAAAGCTTGAGGTGATTTCTAAAGGAAGGGAAAATAAAGAAAGGATACCCGACTTAAGAGGGAACGAAAAAACAAAGAATACTATAATAACTATAAGGGCTATTAATGGAGGGGGAAGCTTTGCCGGATTAAATTTGAACACATTAGGGTAGAAGAAATGTATTAATGAAGTTTGGTGGGGATAGTCAGCCTTTTAAAATAGCTGGTCTCATCCAGGACTTTTCCCGTGCCCATAGCCACCGCGATAAGCGGGTCATCGGCTACATGCACCGGAAGGCCTGTTTCTTCGGATATTAACCTGTCTAAGCCGCGTAAAAGCGAACCGCCGCCGGCCATCATAATCCCATGCTCAATCAAATCCGCGGCCAGCTCCGGAGGCGTTCTTTCTAAGACTATCTTCACCGATTCCAAGATTGCCCGAATAGGATCCTGCAGGGCATCGCGGATTTCCTCTGAGGTTATCTTGATGGCTTTGGGAAGACCGGCCACTAGATCCCTTCCCCTAATCTCCATGCTTAGTTCTTCTTCTAAAGGATAACCTGAACCTATCTTGATTTTGATATCTTCGGCAGTGCGCTCTCCAACCATCAGATTGTAAGTTTTCTTGAGGTATTCAGTTATAGTCTGATCCATTTCATCGCCGCCGATGCGGATTGAGCGCGCGAAAACCATCCCGCCTAAAGAAATAACCGCGATCTCGGTGGTGCCTCCGCCGATATCAATAATCATATTACCTATGGGCTCATTGATGGGAAGCCCCACCCCGATAGCCGCGGCCTTAGGCTCTTCTATTAAATAGATTGAGCCTGCCCCGGCCCGCTCCGCGGATTCCCTGACCGCTCTTTTTTCCACCTCAGTAATCCCTGAAGGTATGGCAATCACCATCCGCGGCTTGGCTAAAACCCGGCGGCGCTGGGCCTTCCTGATAAAATACCTCAGCATCGCTTCGGTAATCTCAAAATCCGCGATTACCCCGTCTTTCATCGGCCGGATTGCCAAAATATCCCCGGGGGTCCTTCCCAACATCCGCTTGGCCTCAAGGCCTACGGCCAAGACTTTATTGGTGCCTTTCTCTATGGCCACTACCGAAGGTTCGCACAAAACAATTCCTTCGCCTTTGACATAGACCAAAGTAGTGGCAGTGCCTAAATCAATGCCCAGATCATTAGAAAAAAGCCCTAATATATCATTGACCTTACGTTTGGCGCCATCAATAAATTTTATGAATTTTGACATTATAATTGATTACCTTAGCAGTACCGCCCGGTCGTCTTCCTTAACCTGCTTAATCATATCCTTGGTAACCGGGGTAGCCACGGACATGGTGTCCCTGACCTCTTCCACCTTAGCCTGGCCGAGCTTTTTATCCTTGCGAAAAAGCTCGATGGTCTGACCTATGCCTACATTTTCCTTCTGGCCTAAGTTCACTACTATAAAGTCGTATTCCTTATTAACCACCAGGACCTTCCCCTCTAAAGGCGCTGCGGCCGGCTCGGAAGAACTAACCTGAGGAACATCCGCGGTAGAAGACGCGGGGGCAGCCGGCATTGCCGGGTTGATATCCCCAGCGGGAACCGCCGGCACATTGCCCGCGGCAGGAGCAACCACTATCTTATCTAACTGCTGGACGTCCTTATCTTTAGCTTTAGGATTGACTTCAGATTCTTTCTGTTTCTGCTCTAAACTCTGTTTGGCTGTCTCAATGATTGTTAATTGATTTCTCAAATCATCCAAAGCCTCTTTGCTGGCTTTAAGTTCTGCCTCTAAATCAGACTTGGCAGAAGTCAAATCCCCTATAGTGCTTTTGACTCCGGAAAGCTCAGCCAGAGCGCTTTCCTTGGCCTCCTTTTCCAGGGTAAGCTCATTATTTACTAAGGTAAGCTGATTATCAAAATCCTTAATCTTGGCCTGTTTCTGGGCTATATCCTGCTTTAGGTCATCAATCTGGCCTTTTAAGTCAGTAATCTGCTTATCCGCTGAACGCTTCTGCACTTCTAAACGCTCTTTTTCTTCAGTTAAAATGACGTTTTTTTCTTTCTCCTTCTGCAGGCCCATAAAACCTAAAACCGCCGCCGCGATTGCCGCGATCAGAAGAATAACCAAAAGCATTACCGGACCCTTAGCCTTATCTCCCATAATTCCTCCTTTGCAACCGCTGAAACGCTGAATTAAGATAAATACTCTCCGCTGAAGCGCGGAAATTCAATAAGTCTTCTTCTGCGTTTCTACGGAATCTTTTGTTTCCTTTATCTTCCGCGCTTCCGCGGTTTGAAATTGCGCGCCGCCATAATTGTTTACGAAGAATAAAACCTCAAGCCGCTCAATAAATAACAAGTTTTTTCCGGCAGGCGCTTATGCCTATTAATCTTAACCTCAATTATAACAATGAGTTTTAAAAATGCAAGTTTTTTTTAAATAAAAAACCCCGTGAGCAATATTAGAAACTTGCTCACGGGGTAAAAGGGCAATGGGTAATTGTTTTTGCTTTCTGGTCTTTTTCGCTTTTGAGTTATTAATTTAAACTATGTAAGTTCTTTTCGCTTACGGCAAATCTATCTTCCTTAATGGTATACCTGCGGGTATCGGCAATGACTAAGGCCTCTTTGTAGTCCGGGGATGCTTCCCTGGCCTCAAACTGTTGAAGTTCAAAGATATCCGCTAAGCAGAAGATAAGGCTGTCTACCTTATCTTCAGTCTCTCCCTTTTCAAAGCAAGCGGCTAAGTATTCCTTGAGCCTTTGGCCGGAGGGCGCCATCCCTCCTTTTACCATATTCCGGATATCAGCTAATTCCGTATCCAGGTCAAAAGACTCTATCTCAGCCTTGCTTAAGGCCGGCAGGCTAAAATCAAGCCCGGCAAAGCTCCCTGCCGGCTGAACCAGCATATTCATTGAGCGAAAGTCAATACCGCCCAGGACTTCAGGCTTTTCTGTAATTTTAAGCGAGGAGCTCACAATTCCAGGTGTTTCGCCCGCGAGATATCCATCCTTAACAAAGCCCTCCAACATTTCTACAATATCGCCGGATAGATTTTGCAACTGCGATATAGTAAAATCTCCGGTTTCAATATAAAATTTTGCTTCCGTCATAGATCCACTTTTATTCCCCAGCCTAAACCTGTTCTCATAGGTAATTGTTAACGCGGGATAGGCATCCCCCATTTTTTTATAAAACATAACCTTAACTACTGCTTTAATGCTATCAATTTGAACAAATTTAAAGGTGGTTTGGCCAATTTTTATATACGCGCTAAATGAAGAATTTTTTCTTTCCATGGATAAATCTTGCAATGAGCCCTCTTCATAATAATAAGCTAATACCTCAGCCATTATTTTGTCAGCGCTTATAGAATTGCAGAGATCTCTTGCCTCTTCTATCACTCTGGATATTTTCGCGCTATCTTCCGGAGACCGCGTCTTATTAAATAATTGTTCTAATGTTTCGGGTAATTCCCTGATTTCATCCAACCTCAAATCCCCTAATCTTAAATTTCTTAAATAGCCTACGACCTTTATCTTATTTTCACTGCTAAATAAAGACGGCAATCCCTCTAGAATTTTCCTGCTTATTACCTCGTATAATTTATCCAAAGATTCAGTTAGCACCGCCGAGCCGGCGTTTGCGGATTCGCTTTTTTTAAACCCGACCGCGGATTCTGATAAAACCCGCATAAGTTGGACCGCTAATACAGCTTGATAATCGTCGGCCTCCAGCGGCTTTGAATTAAACAACCTATTAAATATTTCTCTTTGCCTTTCCTTATATGGCTCTTCCTGGCTGTCTTTATTCTTGGGCGCCTTATGCCCTCCATAGTTCATTATAGGCCTTATCACATTATCAACATAAACGCGCAGTTCTATCAAAGGTAAAAGCGTATCCTGGTCATCCTTAGGCACTAATTCCAAAATCATATATTTATTCTGATTTTTGGCCT
>Ga0209212_1004555_pt1 | contig 17067 bp, 7 predicted proteins | sample RifGroC2_FD_183996 | JGI IMG/M metagenome (GOLD analysis project Ga0209212, IMG submission 183996) | Groundwater microbial communities from Rifle, Colorado, USA - Groundwater C2 (SPAdes) (version 2) | ecosystem: Environmental > Aquatic > Deep subsurface > Groundwater | place: Rifle, Colorado...
ACTTTTTCTTCTTTAACCCCTACTAAAGTTAAAGAAGCTTCATTACTGTAATCTGACTCCGAAACTACATTATATGCTTTTATTCTATAGGTATAAGTTTGAGCTTGTTCTACTGTCCTATCTACATATTCTTTCCCGCTTCCTTTTAAAGTATCGAGCAATGTAAAAGATGTTTGCGAACTCTGCTTACGTTCAATCACATATCCATCTTCCTTTGCTGAGTTATCTTTCCAGGTAAGAGTAATTTCATTTGATGCACTTTTTTGCAAATCAAGATCTGTTGGTGCTTTGAGTCTGGTACCAAGCGATGCATAGCTCCATGCACTAGAACCTTCAATATTCTTTGCTTGAACCCGCCAGTACTCCTTTCGTCCTTCAGAAAATCCCGATAAAGTTTTGAAAGTATCAGATGTTGTAGAATCTGACTTGAAAACAGAAGCGAAATTTTCAACGTGAGATAGTTGGATAATATATTTATCAGCGTAATCTACTTTCCTCCACGTAAATGTATAATAGTCTATCCGATTTTGATATGGAACCGCATCCAGTAATTCCGGTGAAGCCGGTAAAGGAATATATGTGGCAAAGTTCCATAGTTCACTCCATGGACCTGAAGAACCAGCATTATTTTTTGCCTGGACACGCCAATAGTATCTTGTGCCTGATGATAAGCCAGTGATAGTTTTTGTTGTATCTGCTGTTGAATCACTTACTATAATATTTTTAAATGTCGGGTCTGTGGATAATTGTATAAAATACTTTTCGGCATCTATTAACTTATTCCACATCAAGGTAATATTTGTATCAAGGCTTTTTTGAAGATTGGGAGGATAGATTAAAGATGCTTTTCCAAAAAAAGATGTATCGTTAGAAAGTGTCGGTGTGGTCCATGTAATCCAGGGGAAAAGGTCGGTACTATATGGGCTTGTAGAGATGTCTGTATTTGCGCTTTCATTCCCAAGAAGAAATTTTTCCACAAAGGCTTCAATTTCTGGTATCTGGCTGTTTGGAACTACACAATGCGGATGATCAGTGATTATGCTAAAGCCGAACCTGTCGGGGACACCGAGTGCGTTATAGATCTGTTTTACGGCTTTACTGCCGACGTGACCAGACTCATCTGACAGCCATACTTGACTAGGGTTTCCGGTTACGAATAATGCGCGCGGCGCCACCATACCCATCAATTCATGATGATCGTATGGAAGCTTCGGAACATCGTTAGAAAACTGGAACAAGTCTTCAATAAACCATACATGACTCGTTCTACTCAGATTTTCTACATTACCCGCTGGCTGTGTCTCCGAGAACCGCCATGTCGTATAGCCACCTCCCCCGGATTCCTGGGCAATTGTAAGAGCAATACGCTCATCAAAAGCTCCAGCAAAGAGTGCCATTTTTCCGGCAAATGAGCAGCCGGTTACAGCCATATGCTTTAAATCTATAGGAAGATCAGCCTGAACCAGTTCTAATCCATCAATCAGGCGGCTGACTCCCCATGACCATGCGCTATAAGCACCCATATAAATAAGATCAGGGTATAGTTTATTGATCGGTTCACTTCCGCGGGTCTGCTGCCAGGCCATTACCTGTCCAAAATTGTATGGGATAATAGCTATGCCACGGCTGATTAGTGTATCAGCAGGTAATATGGGAGTTATATTAATCATAGCAGGAAAAGGTCCTTCTCCATCTGGAAGGGTGATTGGTGATATCAGCGTGAGCGTGTTTCCGTTCACAGTTATATTTACTCTGAGCGTGTCGTTAGCATAGCTGGCTGTTATGCTATCCGGACGAACCGGTTTTTCTCCAATCTCGTAATGCTGGATCTCAGCGCCGATCTCTACGCGCCGGTACCGCCAATCTGAGAAGTTCGAAATGCGACCTCTGCCATCTGACCACTCAAACGGGTCGGGTAAAGCCTCAATACTAGGAAGTTCGTTGAATGAAGGTAAATAAGGTATCGGACAATCCGTACCTGTGTTCTCAACGTCATAAACAAGGGGCATTACTTGAGCTAATGAATTAACGACCATAAGTGTGTTCATCAAAAGCGTTAATAGTATTATTTTTAGTCTCATTTTTGATACTACTTGATTAAATTGATTCTAGCATTAATTTAACAAAACCAGCTTTTTTGTTTCCACATAATTTTCAGTTTCTAAACAATATAAATATATTCCGGTCGCTAATTCATTGCATCCAAATTATTACCTGTCCGTTACTATTTCAGCAACATCAATTTCCCGAATGAAGAAAATCCATTAACGCGCAACCCGTAAACATAAATTCCACTTGCAATATTAGAAGCATCAAACTTAATATCATATTTGCCCTGCGGTTTGTATTCATTTACAAGCGTTGCAATTTCATGCCCGAGCAGGTTGTATATCTTTAAACTTACATTACCGCCTTTTGCCAATTGGTAGCTTATGTTTGTTACCGGGTTGAAAGGATTTGGATAGTTTTGTGTCAAATCGTATGTTCTAAAAAGTTCTTTTTTTTTAACGGCCGTAGTCGTTTGTTTAAATATCAACTGGGAAAAGTGATAAAGGCCGTATTTCCAAACTGTCCAATCATGCCCTGCACCGTCAACCAAAATATAGATGTGCGGCACATTATGCTGCTCAAGATAGTCGTGGGTTTGCTTGCTAATGTACAGCAATCCATCGTTGGTGCCGCACGAAATCCAGAGCTGCAATATGCTGTCGGCTGTCCCTGAAGGGTTTGGAACAAGGGCTGCCGGTGCATTTGTGTTTGGCGCAGCAGAAAATGCGCCTACCCAGGCAAATGTGTCTATGTGAGCCAGTCCAAAATTAAGCGCTTGACCACCTCCAATTGAAAGACCTGCAACAGCCCGGTTTTCCCTCCCTGTTAAAACCGAATAATTCGAATCAATAAACGGGATCAAGTCATTCAGGAGGTCAAATTCAAAAGTCTCGAATGCTTTAACTTTCTCAGGAGCAAAAATATCTCCCCCGGCATCGTCATTCTCCATCGCACGGCCATTGGGAAGAACAACAATCATTGGCTCGAGTTTTTGGTCATCATATAAGTTATCAAGAATAACCTGAGGGTCTCCATAACTATACCATTCTCGTTCATCTCCGCCGATGCCGTGCAATAAATAAAGTACATTATATTTCTTGTCTTCTGAATAGTCGGGTGGTGTGTAAACCAAAGTTTGCCGATCTACGCCTACTGTCGTTGAATAGTAGGTTGCTGTGGTTATCTTTCCGTGAGCGATGTTGGATCTATACAAATCATAACCCGCAGGCGGTGACGGGAATTCACTGCTGTCGTTGGACGCAACCGTAATTGTTAGTATCACCGGATTCATATATGTTTTAAAGGATACAGACTGCCCATATATATTGTATCCCAATAGTATACAAATAGTAAATCCTATAAAATATTTTTTCATTTTTTTTGCACCTTGCAGCTATGTAAAGTTACTTCAATAGTATTAATTTTTTTGTCTCTATAAAATTTCTTGCCGAAAGTTGATACAGGTAAACACCACTTGCGAGTTTGGTACCATCAAAAGTAGCTTCATAATTTCCCGGCTGAAGTATCCCTTGATATAATGTTGCAACTTCCTCTGAGAGAAGGTTATATGCTTTTAGAGTGATGTAACCACTTTGTGGAACCGAGTATTTAATTTGCGTTGAAGGATTAAAAGGATTTGGGAAATTTTGTCCTAAAAAAAAGGTACGGGGTATTTCGTTGAGAATCCCTTCCTCAGGACTTACTTCAGTTGTAGCAGACATACTTATTCTGAACCAGTCAAAATCAACAAATCCGCCTGTGGCTACTGTAGCATAATTAAAAAGACAAAATTTGTTCCCGGTAAAGATAGAAAGGTTAAATCTCATAGATAGTTTGTTGCCAAATAAAATGAATGAATTATCATCGAAACTATACGAAAACGAAGCCAGGCTAGTCCCATAATAAGCCTGTGCACGAAAGTATATAGTTGAACTATCTATCGCAGTAGAATCCATAGTTTTGCCATTGTTTACCATAATAATATACTTTGTGCCATTTATTTTCCTTACACCAATAAATGCATACGGATCCTGAAAGACGGCAAGTCCTGCTACATCCCCGTCTTTCATACTATCAACATCTAATTTAACAACAGCGGTTGTAGGTAAGGCTCTGGAATAGTATACAAATATTCTTTGTGTTAAGGTATTTCGTGCCTCCTGTAAATTGGATACAACTTTGGCTGTCGAAAGTCTTAAGTAGCCAGGATTTTGTATCAACGACCATTTGGTTGAATCCGGATTATGGTTCCATCCCCACTGCATGCCTAATTTTGTACTACCCGCCTTGCCGCCTGCCTTGTCGGCAGACAGGTCAGGCAGGTCAAATTCATCAGATGTAGGCAATATAGTAATTGGATATTCTTTTCCTACATTCGGCTTTTTATATGTAACAACACCTTTACCATTAACGCCAACCATAGGCCAATCATCCTGCCATGTTACAGGTTGTAAAGTGGGAAAACGTCCAAACGCACCTCCATCCTGAAAGATTACTGACCACCATTCACCTGTTTGTGTTTGTATGAGCGCCCCCTGATGTATACCTGTACCTAAATTTCCGTTGTCTCTTATAACTATCTTTTCTTCATAGGGTCCGTAAATATTTTGTGATCGAAGTGCTACCTGAAATCCGTCTCCGCCTCCATAAGTACAATACAAATAGTAATAACCATTAATTTTATAAACATGGCTACCTTCAAGTCCGGGGCGGATATCACCTGTAAAAACTAAAGCATCATTGCTTTTAGCTGTAAAGTTTGTGTCTAATTCCGTAATATGAATGGTATTATATCCGTGTGCGACATATATTTTGCCATCATCATCAAAAAACAAACCGGGATCATAAAATCCCCGTGGTAATTTCTTTAACTCCCAAGGTCCTTCCGGTTTTGTTGCCGTACAGAGAAATCCACCTTCATCAAGTGTAATAAATAGCAGATAGTATTTACCATTATTATATTTTAAGCTGGTTGCCCATTGACCATGTGAATACCTGTTACAACCGTCAAGATTGTAGCATGGACTAAAATCCATCTGCTGTACCGCATTGCTGCAATATTCCCAATTTACCAGATCGTACGATTTAAGTATAGTTACTCCAGGAAAAATAAACATGGTAGTTGAAACCATATAATAGGTTGAATCTACAAGAATTACATCAGGATCCGGAAAATCAGAATAAATAACCGGGTTGGTATAAGTTCCATCTCCATTATCGCTTTGCATTTTCTGCCCGGTCAAATTAATTAATGGAATAAGCGAAATTAAAAGAATATAAAAACCTATTTTTAACTTGTTTTTCATTTTAATTATTTAAAATGATGAAAGTTCTTGATGAAGGCGCATTACTTCAGGAGCATCATCTTACAAGTATCAATAAAATCTTCTGCGGCTATTTTGTAAAAGTAAATGCCCGAAACAAATTCAGATGCATTCCATTCATAATTGTATTCACCTCTTTCCATTTCATGATCAACTATAATTGCAATTTCTTTTCCAAGAATATCAAAAACTTTCAATGAAACACGACCTTCCTTTGGAATATAAAATGAGATATTTGTTATGGGGTTAAACGGATTAGGATAATTCTGCTTTAATTCAAATTTTTGTATCACTCCATGTTCACCAGACGAATTATCTACTGAAGTAGGGGTATCATATTCACTTAAAAATCTAAACCAATTTATACGGAAAAGTTGCTGCGTGTCTGTTCCCAAAAATCTTAAATAAACATCATGGCTACCCGATACTGAATCAACATCTGCTCTAAAGATTTGATAGTTTGCCCAGCTGCCTGTAGTATCAACCTGGCATTCAGCAATTTTTCTTCCTGTGTCAATTGAATCAAGCCACACTTCGACAACTCCAACTGATGTAGTGCTTGAGGCTGATAGTTCCATTGAGATAGGAGTTTTTTGATAATCATTGCCGCCAAATTCAACACCTGCATACATTGCCCAGTCATCATTATTGATAGCTCCCAAATAGGTACTGGCGGGGCTTACACCAAGTTTATTAGCAGGGTTTTGTGCGGTAATATTTGTATAAGCATCCCTGTAAATATAAAGGTCGAAATAGGCTGGCTTCCCTTTGACGTAAAGACCCTGTTGGTTTCCGGTAAAATTATTAAATTGGGTTTGTTCCATATCCATGGCAGTTGCGTTTATCGGTTCGCCAATCCGAATCCAGTTATATCCATCAGAACTGTAAAATCCTGATACTGTATGCTCATTCCGGATTAATTTAATCCACACAGTAGAATCAATCGTATTTTCCATTTCGTATATTGTATTATCAAAACTAAATGCTAACACTTTCTGCCCGCTGCTATTTACCGTACTAAACACTTTAGCACGAAGTGTTTCAGGTCCGTTAATTATCCATAAACCTGCTTCATCCGATACAGACTGCGGCTCGAAATCCACTAGTGTGATCAAAGAAAAATTATGTTCACCATCGTTTTGAATTACAGTATTATATCCTGAGTAAGGTTTAAGATATAGCCAGCCGGGCCTTTCGGTTAGTGAGTAAGTATTATCAGGCGTATAACCAAGGAATGACCAATTAGGTCTTAGTTTTGAATCACTAAAGGTATCTGATCTTGGTACTGTCCATGGAATACCGCTGCTGGGGAGATTAGGAGCGGGAACACCTTCATTGGAAGGATATTGTATTACAGGGAAACCCTGATCATTGTATGTTACCTGGCATAGTAAACCCTGGCGTCCATGTGCATACCATGAGCTGGTGCCCTGATAACTATGCGCTATAACCCAGCTGGTTCCATCATCAAGCAAAACCGCAGGGGAGATATGGTTAGGTGTATTATAGTTTGCGCGGGGCCCTGTAAATATATTCGTTCCAACAACTGTCCAGTCCGATTCATTATCAGTTAGTGTATCACTTCTCATAACATATTGTGCCCCAACCAGATGCTGCGCAAAACTGTAATAGTAGTAACCGTTGTACTTCCACATTACCGGGCCTTCAGCCCAACCATATGGATATGGTTCCGGCCCAGGATTAAGCCAGGTTATATCCAACAACACACCATTAGGCTGGCCATCTAAACCAAGCTCGACAAGATGATTATTCGGCTGCCCTGCTTTTGTAAGCAAATACCATTTCCCATCATCATCAATAAAAATGGAATTATCTACTCCTAATCCCGAGGGCATACCGGGAGGAACATTCATCCTGGTAGGTGCGCTCCATGGTCCTTCCGGCTTATCTGCTATAACAAAATACATACTGCCACCACCTCTTCCAAAGAAGTGCCAATACTTATTGTTATAAAATACCATGTGACCACCCCAAATGCCGCCGCCTGGAGAATCACCATATCCACTCCATGAAGCGGGTACCGGTTGAGCGATCACTTCCCAATGAACCAGATCAGTAGAACGATAAATTTTTGGTGTGGGATTGAATGAAGAACCGGTAGTATAAAAATCATTACCCACTCTTGTTAATGTGGGATCCGGATGATCACCCGGAATAATAGGGTTCATATAAGTTTTAAATGATATTGACTGTCCAAAAGCAAATGTGCAAATCCATAAACCTACGAGCAATGTAAATACTCTTGTCATTTTTCACTCCATATATTTCTTCAATATAATAATTTTATCACTACTTTTTTCCCATCTGATTCTTTCTGAATTGATTGTGCAAACATAATTGAACTGACTATTGTGAAAAGATAAAACACGAATAAAAATTTAGTTTTCAAATTAAACTATCCGGTTAAGAATATCTCTTGTCAAATTACTATTTATTTGAGGATTATTATTTAATCAGAACTAGCTTTTTGACGGCTTAAAATTGCTCTATTCTAAGTGCGCATACCTGTTACATCCGTCCAGATTATAGCATGGACTAAAATCCATCTGCTGTACCGCGTTGTTACAGTATTCCCAATTTACCAGATCGTACGATTTAAGTATTGTTACTCCAGGAAAAATGAACATGGTTGTTGAAACCATATAATAGGTTGAATCTACAAGAATTACATCAGAATCCGGAAAATCAGAATAAATAACCGGGTTGGTATAAGTTCCATCTCCATTATCGCTTTGCATTTTCTGTGCAGACACATTAACCAATATCTAAAGTGAAAGTAAGAAAAGATAAGAACTTACTTTTAGCTTGTTTATCATATGTAATTCGACATAAATTTTAGTTACTTTGAAGATAACAGAATATTAAAATAGCCTGTCCATAAAATGGCGGACAGGCTGTAAATATGGAAAATTCCACCGCCGCTTCCAGTCATGAACGATTTCAACCAAGTCATCGCTTGGCGTTCGGTACCGTTGCTGTTAAGGTTTCAATCTGTTTTTTTCCCTTAAGAAAGAGAATCTTCTATTTTAATAAAATCATCTTTCTTGAAAGAACCAGATTATCTATATCCATCCTATATATGTAGATTCCACTGCTGAATTTGGTACCATCAAATTCAATAATATGCCTGCCTGCTGGTTTTACTCCTGCTAAAAGTACTGCCATCTCTCTGCCAAGCATATCATACACTTTGATTTTGACCGACGATTCCTTAGGTAAATCAAATGAGATTTTTGTTCCCGGATTGAAAGGATTAGGATAGTTTTGTAATAAGTTGTATTCCTTTGGAAGCATCGTTAATCCATCCTCAACAGATGTGGTAGTAGCACCTTTATTAAAAAGGAAAAGCACCTCTTCCGGAGACAACGCTTTGTTAAAAATATTAAATTCAAGGATCTCACCCATCCAGACAGGATCAGCAGTATATCCGCCTCTTGCAAGGTAAGCAAAAAGCTCACTTATAAATGCAATATTGTTATTATCCGAAAGAGGAGTGGATTGCTGCAACACGCCGTCAATATACAATGTTATATCTGTTGCATTTACAGTACTTACCATATGATGAAGCTGACCATCATCCAATTCAGGACCATCTGCACCTGATTCAGCTGCCCATGGGGTTGCTTCGTCTCCACAGGAAATAGCGGCGCGACTTTTATCATCACCCCGTGCCGGAGTAATAAAATAACCATTGGAACCTAAACTGTTCACTGAATTGCCAAAATAAGCAATCATATGATAACCCGTGTTTGCAGCCTCCACTGGAATAAACCATACTTCAATGGTAACCTCATCATAGGCATTCATTAAAATCTGGTCTCCCGACATTTCCATCCATGAATTAGGAAGGTCAGTAAATAGTGAGCCTTCGGAAATGTAGGCATCACCCATTAGTGTACCGTTTGCACCTCCAACATAATCATTTTCAGTTCCATCATTAAAAGTCCAGGAATGAGTTAGATTTTCAGTTCCCGGATCATTCTGTGCATTTGAATTTATAATGACAGTCAGAATTATAACGTAAGAAAGTATAAAATTTAGTTTCATAACATTTCTCCCTAAAATGTGAATAATTTAGTTAGTTCATTATAGAAGACGGCTATAATTTTTTTCCCAATGCTCGGATATTTTGTTTTCAACTGCAAAGTATCTTCAAGATTTAAAACTTGAGGATAATTTAAAAACGCAGCCGGTTAAATAATAGCCACTTTGTATCTTGAATTAACCAAATAGCGTCGCATAAAAATTAACGGGGCTGATGAAGCTTACGAAATTCACGTAAGCCAATTCCTTTTTCTTTTTTAAAATATCGTGAAATATGTTCAACATCTGTAAAATTAAAGAGCGAAGTTATTTTAGAAATGGAGAGGTCAGATTCGATAAGCAATTTTGATATCCATTCTATTCGTACCAATTTGATCTCATCGTAAATGGATCTGTGAATCGTTTTTCTGAATCTTCTCTCTAATGCTCGTCTGCTAATGCCTGTTGTTTTAACTACATCCTTAACAAGAATTTTATTTTTTGCATTGTTCCTGATATAACGTATAGCTAAAGCAACTTCGGCATTGTCTACGGCAAGAATGTTCGATGATTGTCTTTGAACAATATGACTGGGAGAAACAAGTATTTGTCTTTTGCTTATCTTTTTCTTTTCTATCAACCCATCTAATAATTTAGCCGCCTCGTAACCTGCAGATTCAACATTTAATGCAATGCTGGTAAGCGGAGGATCTCCTATTTCACAAATCATGGGATCATTGTCGACACCAACAACTGCAACATCCTCGGGCACTTTTAAATCAATCAATTTACATACTTCCAGAATATGTTGTCCGCGGTCATCATTACAGGCAAATATCCCGACAGGTTTTGGTAAAGTTTTAATCCAATTGCTTACATGTTGCTGTTCATTTTCCCAATCATTCTTTTTAATTCTTTTGGGTAGGATATAGTTGTGAGTCTTATAACCTGCTTCACTAATGAAACGGTTAAAATAAAATCTGCGTTCCTTCGACCAGTCGTAATTATTAAAACCACAGAATGCAAAATTTTTTAATCCCTTTTCTATAAGATGCTCGCTAGCCAATTTTGCAATGGAACTGGAATCCGTTTTTATTACGGGCAAATTTTTAGGATAAGAGGAATTATGAATAGCAAGGATTGTTGGAATTCTCAACTTCAGTAATTCTTTTGTAATTAATGAATCACGCATAATGATTCCGTCCGGTTTCCAGGTTGTTAAATGAGGAACTGAAGATTTCAAATCGATTGGCTCCTTATAAAAAGACCAGGGGCCGTTGAGTCTTGAGTACCGGGCGATACCGATAATTAATTGTCTTCCGAAGGCTCGTGACGTTTCTAAAAGTAAAATTATTCTTTTCATATACTGTTACTTTTCTTAGATTTTCGCACAACCTCGTCGTTATTTATTTTTTCTTGGGAACCAAACTTTCATTTTTCCGACACCACGGTTCGACCATAAATAATACGGGATCAATGTAATTTCTTCATCGTCAACTTTGCCCTTAATTGTTATTACTTTGTCGGATAAAACTATCCTTTTCTCGATGCTTACATCTATATTATCCGGTATAGAAATATTTGAAATCTGTTTGTTGTCAATTTCCTCGGCGCAGTAAACTATGGGACCGTATTCAAATGCAACTTTGTCGATATCTTCTGTAACTTTTTGGTTAGCTATTACTTTATGGTTTGTCATTGGCAAAACCAATTCTACTTTGTCTCCTTTAGTCCATTCTCTCGAGATTTCAGCGTAACCCTTATTCAGCTTTATTTTTTCTTCTTTCCCATTAATACGTAAAGTAACTTTATTGGGAATATTATTTAAATAAGAATACAAATTGCCGGGAACCGGTTTGTTCTGAGTCCAGCCAGGAATGCGAAGTTTTAATGTGAATGTTTGTTCTTTTTCCGGGTTAATACTAAAGTTTACTTTACCACTCCAAGGATAATCTGTTTGTTGGGTTATCCCGATTTCTTCTCCATCAATTGATACCTGTGCTGTGTTCGAGATAAAAAGATTTACGTATAGATTATTTTTATTAACACCATATATCAAACCTGGAATAGAAGGAATAAAGCGGATTAAATTCGTAGGACAGCATGAACAGTCGAACCATGCTTGCCTTGTGCAGGAACCCATATTAAATTCATACTTGCCGTCAGATTCAGTAGGATTAGGATAGAAAAAATTTCCCCCATCTAAAGAAATGCCTGATATCAATCCGTTATACAATGTCCGTTCGATAATGTCATAATATTTCGAATTGCCTGTTAACAGGAATAAGCGTTGATTCCAATATACACTTCCTATTGCTGCACAGGTTTCGTTGTAAGCAGTAAGATTCGGCAGTTCATAATTATCGCCGAAAGCTTCGCCATCATGTTTTGAACCTAAGCCGCCGGTGATATACATTTTTTTGTTAACAATATTTTCCCAGATTTTATTTACTGCATTAAGATAATCCTGATCATTATACAGTACTGCAATATCAGTCATCCCGGCGTACATATATAATGCTCTTACAGCATGACCAACAGCTTCGGTCTGTTTTGTAACGGGTAGATGATCCTGACTATATTCTCCATACACTTTATGTGTAGTTGAATCGCCTCTCAGATCAAGGAAAAATTTTGCAAGCTCGAGATATTTTGGTTTGTGAGTAATATGATAAAGCTTAATTAAGCCTGTTTCTACAATTTGATGTCCCGGAGGTATATGTAGTTTTTTGGGTTCGAAATTATCTACTAGCAGATCTGCATTCTTTAATGCGATATCTAAAAAATTTCTTTTACCGGTAACCCAATAATGAGCAGCTGCTGCTTCAAACAAATGACCGCTGTTATATAATTCATGACTACTGACTTCATTTTCCCACCTTGTTTCAGATGGTTTAACCCACCATGCCGGTGGTTTTTGCCTATCTATAGTAAACCACGTTGTAAGATACCCGTCGGGTTCCTGTCCGACTATAATAATTGCGATTATTGAATCAATGTAAGCATCTAACTCCGGATTGGGTTTGCTTATTAATGAATAGGAAGCACCTTCAATAATTTTATAAAGATCAGTGTCATCGAAAGGCATTTTACCTTTATAAGATCCTTCTTTCTTTCCGCCTGCAACCAAAAAATTTTGCATTCGTCCTTCTTTATCACATTTATCAAATGCATATCGAATGGTAACATCCTGAATCGTTTTTATTTTAGGCAGCCAGAAGTTATCATCAAGAATAACGTTTTTAATGCTTACCACAGAAATCGGATAGTCTGAACCTGCCTTAACTGCCTGTGCTGACGCTTCGGCAGACAGACCGGCAGGCAGGAATTTTGAACTTTCTTTACCGCAATTCAGCGCTATGAGAGTTAACAAAGAAAATATTATTCTTTTCATATATCAAAAAATCCTGTCCAGTTCCGTATTTTCTAACATCCAGGTTTCTCTATTTTCCATTTGTTCCGAGTTGTTAACCCATGGTCGACAGTACACGCCCCAGACCAAATCATATTTAAACCAGAGCCAGTAACTTTCAACGGCATTGGCATAATTTACTGCAACAAGCAAAAAAAATCATGACCATAAATGAATAGAATTTTTTTTTCATTTCATTCATAATTATATAATTCAAATCTTTGGATAGAATAGTCATCAACAAAAATTCGGATGTGTCTTCCCTGGTGAATCTGGTCGCCATTTAAATGCCTTATAACTTTCCACATATTATTATCTCCAGAGGAGTCCTTACGGACAAACTTTCCTTCTTCGTCTTTTAAAATTCCAACTGTTAGATCAGGGTTCTTCAAATTTTTGAATGTGATAACGACTCCGGAACCAGCAAGATAAAATTCATTTTCATCTGTCTGAATTATTAATGCACCTGCAGTTTCCCATGAATCATTTTTTGAATTCGCTTCATACCCCAAAGTATAACTATGTTTTACAGTAAACTCGTAATCACCTAACTGCAAAACACTTTCCTGTGTTTCTTTGTCAAAGAGTACACCTTCAATTTTATTATAACCCTGATTAGCTGTAATTATAGGAGTAAGTTGATTTATTAAATTATATACTTTCCCCAAGGGTTCATCTTCGGGATTAGGCGTTGATTCAATAGAAAACGGAGAGAAACCAATCGCCTCATAATGTCCGAAAACAAATGCTGCTTTGGCTGCAGCAGTACTATCAAAACGATGTTCGGGAATAAACAATGGATTTTCCTGCCGTGTATATAAATCGCTCCAGTGTTTAATATTCGGGAAATAAAAATCTGGAGATAAAAAATCAATTGATGGTCCGCCTGCTTTCCATATATCCATTAAATGGGGCAGTGGTCCGGCACTCGGATAACCTTCACCGGGTGACCTGCCGGGGCGATTTAATGCTGCATTAACAAACATCGGTAATGGATAAATAACTTTGCCGGCTTCTACAATTGTATTAGTAAATTTCGAATAGTACCATGCCATAAAAATTTCATCTGTGTGCAAACCATTCCCAAAAATTTCTTCCCAGCTCCCTGATTCTTTATATCCGTTTTTTGCCCACACGTCCTTAAATTCAGGTACCAGTTTTCCCTTATTCTTTTTAAAATACTGTATAAATTCTGGTGGAACATCTTCCTGAAATTTTTTATTCGCTAACGGATGGTAATCTCTGGCTGTTGGCAGCATTCCAATTTCGTTTTCAGGTTGTATCATTATTATGGTATGTTCATTTTCATCAATTTCTTTTATGTGTTTCATCAATGCTTGAAACGCCTTTAAATCTGCCTGCAGATTCTCTTCACTAAAAGGTGTTAGTATTTCATGGCTTTTACCTTTGTCATCTTTTATTCGTGGAAATCTATGCTGGTCTTTTTTAACCCACGATGGGGCGTGGCTGGACATACTGTTTTTCCAGCTTGCAAACCATAACAAAACCAGTTTGAGATTATGGTTTCGTGCTTCATTAACTAACCGGTCGAATAATTCAAAATCAAATTTGCCTTCTACAGGTTCTATTAGTTCCCAATAGACCGGAGCCAAAACCGTATTCAAATTCATGGTTTTTAATTTGGGCCATATTGGTTCCATATATTCTAAACTTGTGAAGGATGAATTCCCGAATTCACCTCCAAGAATTAAAAAAGGTTTACCACCAACGATAAGTTGGGTCGCAGTACCTTGTTTTTTTAAATGAGGAATATTTTTATCTAAGGTGTTGTTTGTCTGAGCAGCGAGAGAAACAGTTAAGAAAAAAAATAGAAAAGAAATCTTTATTACATGTAACATTTTTCTTTTACAGTTTTTCATTTTAGTTTGATATTAAATGATTTTCATAGTTTTAACATACAGCAGAATTTTACCCGATTATTCTTCATAATATTTCATATGTAATACTCATAAAAAAAGCCTGTCCATGAATTAAGGACAGGCTGCATTTCATAGACCTAAATTTATCCTGCTTGTTTTAAACAAGCCTGCCTGTCGGCAGACAGGCAGGATAAGAGAACTTCCGATTTTAAGTCATCATTTCAATAACATTAGTTTTTTAACGCTCACAAAATCTCCGGCTCTCAAAGCATAGAAATATATTCCGGAAGCAAGATCTGAAGCATTAAAGTTATATGTGTAATAACCAGCAGTGTATGAGCCGTTAGCAAGCTCTTTAACAACTCTGCCCAAAGCATCATAAACTATCAAACTTACATTACTTTCTTTTGGCAACGCAAACTCAATAGTAGTTGATGGGTTAAACGGATTTGGATAATTCTGGCTCAAAGCAAATTCCGCAGGTATTTCTGGCTTAGCAACCTCAACACCAACCGGAGTGCCATCATATGGCAGATCGTTTTCTACTCCTGTCATATTGTTTGTTGGATCAAACTCTAGCTTGTGATCATCAAGGAAATAGACCCTGCCCAGATACTTAGGTGTATCCCATACATGATCAAGCATAACTGCCGCCCACATTATTGATGCCTGACGGCCAGCACCATCGTTATCGTGCTGGTTAATAGCCAGACCAAAGACATTACCAACAGCAGGAGTTATAGTTTCTGCCCCTGTACCACTCACAATGGCAGTCCATTTAATAGCTAATTCCGTAGCAAAACCGCCGGGAATAAGTTTTCTGGCAAATTGCTTATTAGCCGGGTCGGTTATATTATTCAAACTATCCCCGGGAGAAACACCCGGTCCAGTAAGACGAGTATCCCAAATTGAATTTGTTACACTGTCTGTTGGCTGAGGATCGAATTTTAACTCCAGATTATCAGTTTCCCATACATTAGAAGTTGTACCACCTGTAATAGTATCGTCCATTACTTCCTGATAAAGATAGAACCATTCCTCATCCCAGGCTGCCCAAACTTTAGTAGACAGATCGCTATTATCTCTGGGATATCCGTTATCATTACCATGACCAGCCTGAATCTGCAGATAACCATCATCAGGATCCACTAAAGTATTGTAGAATTCATCTTTTTCGCCATCAATAACTATTTCAAAGATTTTAGGAATATCAATCGGAGCACCATAATCTACCTCAGCAGCAAGTATATTAAACTCAGTCCAGTCACCTGTATTTATTCCAAAACAGATACCGTTGAGTTGATTTGTTACTGCATTACCCTGGACAATACCGCCATAAAAGTATTGCTTATTTTCTTCAAGTAAATACCATCTTACTTCATTTGTGGTATCACCTACCTGCTGAACTGATATAGCCCAACTATATGTTCCCGGTATTATTTCTGCATTCCGGGGTTCTTGAAGTATGGTTGCCAGAGCCGGTCCACCATTACTATTGGAACTGTTCCAATTTCCATTATTAAGTATACCGACTGTACCACTGCCCCAGGTACCATTTGATACGGTACCTGCACCAGTTCTTGGCTGGAACAGATATCCCGAACCAGGTCCTCTTACCCAATAAGCAGAATCTGTTAATGCATACTGGAGTGTATCATCAGCATGATATGTTATTGCATAACGAAGTGGAGTATATGAATCTTCTGCTCCAACGGAACCAACAAATTCAAGTTCACCTCTAACAATCAGGGCTTCATCTGTTTTTATTTGCAGATTCTGACCAAAACCACCTCGCAGAGTAGCCCAGCCAGCTCCATTTAACGGAGTACCGTCACCTGATATTGTGGCATCTCCAACTAATGTTGATGCGTCATTCCGTATTGGCCAGTACCTGCCTTGAGTTGTCTGACCCCACTGATCTACAAAGTATGGTTCAAATGGTGCTTCAGGTATAGTAATCGGAACACCATAATCTACCTGCGCTGCAATTACATTAACTTCAGTCCAGTCACCTGTATTTACATTGAAAGAAACACCGGTTAGTTTATTTGTTACAGCAGGACCGGTAACAATACCGCCAAACCAGTACTTACTATCTTCTTCAATTAAATACCATCTTATTTCATTTGTGGTATCATTTACCTGGTGAACAGAGATAGCCCACTCGTAGGTTCCAGGTATCATTTGTGCATTTCGAGGAGCTTGAAGTATCGTTGCCAGAGCCGGTCCACCGTTACTATTGGTACTGTGCCAGTTGCCATTAATAAGTTCGCCAACCGTACCACTGCCCCAGGCACCATTTGCTACAACACCTGCACCAGTTCTTGGGCACCAAATATAACCGTAACCAGGTCCTCTT
>Ga0209212_1004556_pt1 | contig 17067 bp, 15 predicted proteins | sample RifGroC2_FD_183996 | JGI IMG/M metagenome (GOLD analysis project Ga0209212, IMG submission 183996) | Groundwater microbial communities from Rifle, Colorado, USA - Groundwater C2 (SPAdes) (version 2) | ecosystem: Environmental > Aquatic > Deep subsurface > Groundwater | place: Rifle, Colorado...
CCATCAGGGATAAAGCGGGATACATCATCGCCTTTGCCGGCCGAACGATCAGTTCAACCAAATCGCGATTCAAATACATCAACAGTCCGGAGACGCCGCTTTTCAGGAAGTCGGCAACCCTCTTCGGGCTGGACGGCGCCATCGAGGCTATGACGATAAAAGGCGAGGTCCATGTGGTCGAAGGCTACACCGACCTCATTCAGATGCATGCCTTCGGTATCAACAACGTCGTCGCTACTTGCGGGACGGCGTTTACCAGGGAGCACGCGGCCATTCTGAAGCGCTACGTCCGTCGTCTGAACCTGATGTTTGATGGCGACGATGCGGGCAGAAAAGCTCTCCAGAAAAGCATCCTGCTGGCGGTAAAGGAAGAGCTGAAGGCCCGCGTATTCGTCTTCCCGGAAGGCCAGGACCCCGATTATTTCTATAAGAACGGCGGCAAAACGGAAGACCTCACCACCATGTCCGGCTTCGACTTTCTGAAGCAGTCCGGCGTGGAAATGAACGCCATGATGCTGAATCTCCACCGCCTTGAGCGGCTGGAAAACGGGGTCGCGTACATGGCAAAAAAGATACCCGCTGTCGCAAGGCTACTGGCCAAGCGGGGGAACCTGGGCGAGCTTTTCAGCCCGGAGATCCTTCCGGTCATCGAGGAAACCATATCCCAACAGAGAGGAGTACGAAAATGAGAAGGATGATTATTCTGGCAGTTGCGGTGTTGACCCTGAGCGGGTGCAGTCACAGTCAGTGGGCCAGCGTAGAACTTGCGACCCAAGGTGCTTCCTGGTTGAACCCTGTCGCCACAGTGGTCCATATGACCGCCAGCGCCGGCAGAGCCATGACCGACCCTGAAGATGAGCTGCGGGAAAAAGTGAAAGCAACACGATGACGAAGGCAAAAAGGAATCGTCCCCGGAAAAGTCTCAACCGGACCCGCCTCTGACTGAACAGAAGTAACGGGTTGAAAAGGTGGCTTAGTCCACACTTTTAGATAAGGGGAGCGGCGTCTTAAGCGCCCTCCCCTACCCTCTCCCCCCCACCCAAGAGGGTTCCCCGGAGCCACCGTTTCCACGGTGGTTGCGGGGAGCCCTTTTGGGCGCCTAACAAATCACCAGGGGGGAGAGGGCCATGACAGTAAAAGCAAGGATAAACGGCAGGGAATATTCGCTTTCGTGGGAGGAATTCGAGAAGGCCGTACTGAGGAATGATCTTTCAGGCGGTCAGATCGAGATCATTTCCATTTTCACGGGGGTAAGACCCTGCTACAGTCTTCAGGTTGGATGATGCAGTCCGACCTGGATAGAGGCGGCCCATGTGGCCGCCTTTTTTTATTTTGAGAGGGCAATCGATCGAGAATGGACTTGTTTATCAGTTTTGTGAAATGCAGGCTGATAGCATATCCAGTCGTAAACTATGCATGCCAGCCTCCACCTGAAAAGGAATTCACCCGTCGGACTCCCGTGCGACAGGAAAGACCCGGCAGTCCGCTTCATCTCCTGGTCAATCTGATGCCGAATTTCCTGCGAGCTGTCATAAAGGTACAGACCGAGAAGAAATACATTTGCCTGATGAACGAAATGCAAACACTGCCAGCTTTTATTCAGAGCCTCCTCAACCCGGTAAAGATCCTCCAGTGCCCGACAAAACGCCTGGAGCTTGGCATGGAGACTCAGAAGGTACTGTTTCAACTCTCTTGCGGCACGTTCCGAATCGTCATAACTTTGCCTGCAGGAACGTCAGGACCTATGCCGGAACACATCTCTCTCATGATCTTCAAGATTCTCATACGGAGACCGGTTCGTATCCGAAAACAACGCAATCAACCTTAGTTTGATATTCGGAATTTCTTCCTTCACAGCGTCCTCCACTTTCCTGAGAATTCATGCCGTTGACTGAGCACTCAGCGCCCATCCTCTTCGCATGCCTCAGCCTCTTCCCTCATCGGTGTAAGTGACCGCATTGTCATTGTGGGAATCCGGTTGGGCAATCTGTATTTCCTGGGATTATGTTCAGGATCGAGCGCAGGTAGTTCGAACTGGGTCCTCAATAACCACGACGTTACCCCTTCAACATCTTTTTCAGGGTCGAGGCTACTGCTCCACTCCGTAACATCAGGGTCTGCCAGCACAACCGTGGCAAGTTTTTCAGCATCGTCCGAATTCGACATTACAATTTCAGCAAGGCGTTTAGCAGGCTGTCGGACCTGGTTAAGCAATGATTTCAAACTGATCGCTGGAATATCAGCAAAGCATGTCGCAACAAGAAGCAGTTCTGCACGTGCCGGATTCGTCTGGCTGGCAACGTCAACTGCAATGGTTCGCACAGTTTCCGGATCACCGAGTAACCCGACTGCAGCCACCACAGGTCCGGAAATCAGACCGCTCGAATCATTTACAGCGGACCTGAGCAGACGAACAACCTCTGGGCTCAAGGTTAGCTTTGAATTGATGACGCGATCAAATATGGCCCATGCTGCACTTTGCGCAACCGGACGGTATGCAGAACCACCTAAACCAGGCGAAGCAAGACATCGGGCGAGAAAAGCATCTAACCGGCTGTCTTTCTTGTTGCTTAACGCGCTCAGGATCGAGCAGGTAACGAAGGGATCAGGGAGTGATGCTGTATCTGCCAGTTTCATCATAGCCGTTATATGATGCTCGTTCAGATACGGGTAGTCTTCGAGAGCATGAGCGACTGCCCGTGCAACCTTGTGAACTGGCCACGACAACTGGTCAACGTAATTGAGGTCCTGACTGAAGTCGCGAGTGTCTGACAGCATGGTAACGAGAGTATCTGCCGCTTCCGGCCACTTCTCGCTTTCCATTAATCTGGCAAATTCAAGACGAACGTCCGCACTTCGATCGCGAGACATCGCGATCAGGGTGCCACGTTCATCGACAGGCAGGCCCGGCATCAACCGCTGCATCGCCTCCCGCCGTACCCGCCACCTGGGATGGTTGAGCGCATTCCGAAGTTCCGCGAGGCAGCCGTCAGTTTTGGCAAAATAGAGTGCCAGTACGGCAGAGTATCCGTCCTGCTCGTCATCGAGAGCCAGTAATTTTCTTGCCACGGGGAGCGGATCAATACCCGCAACAGCTCCAATGCACGAAAGCGGACCGGCAACCCGGGGAGACACTGAAGGGAGTATTCCTGCCAGGTATTTTGTCGCATCCGTGTTCAGTGCCCCCGCAACATGGTCTAGAGGGTTCCCATCCATGGCGTCTACAAGTGCCATAGCCACGGCTTTGCCAGCTTCATCAAGACATGACGCGAACTGACGAGCCCGACGGAGGCAGGACTTCCGATCGGTTTTGGCTTCTTCGGGACCGGTATTTGAAAGATCGATTATGATCTCGAGTTTGCGCTCATCAGTGGCAGTTCTGGCAAGGTAAATCAGCTCTGTCACCCACTGTTCACCATGAGATGATGCTGCGAGCGTTCGAATGAGCGATTTGCCAAGACTTTCATCATGAATTTCTGCCCGCACGAGCTCATGACGCAGTCGTTGGGCTAATGCATCATTCCAGTGCGTCGAGATAACTGCCCATGCCCGGCCACGAGCCCAGTCCTCCTTGGCGGTATCAATAAGGCATACCAACTCATCCACATCAACTGTTTGTCGCGACTTTTCCAGGATTCTTATCCAGCTCCGCACCAGCTCGTTTCTTGCCGGATGGGCTGGTATCCATTCAAAGCCTTCGTGTTCTCGGCGTAATTGCAATGCGCTGTCCAGCCCTTCTTCAGGGGTGTGAAACCTTTCACCGGGCTCCTCGCTTATATGATCGGCATACTGCGCGTCCACCTCGTGTTCCTCTGCACGGCGGTATTCGTCCTGGAATCCTTCCAACCAGAGATCGGCCTGGTGCTTCGCAGCAAGAAACATTGCCAGGACCTCTTCGTAAGGAGGATCAGTATCAGCCAGTGCTCCAGTGACAATACGTTTAACATTCATTGCGGGTGATGTCTCATCGGAGACAGTTCTTGCTGCAATGAGAAAGTGCCCTGCAGTGTCATCATCCAGCCGCCGAAGCAGGTCCACCACCTCGCTGTCATAGAACGTATGAGAAGACGGCAAGACATCGCAAATAAACCGTTTAATCAGGAGGGATGTTGATGGATGGGTTCTGAGGCGAGTAATAACTTCCGGTGACAGATCGGGACTTGTCCATGAATGCATGGAAAACCCCAATCTTGATTGCGGAGCACCATCAATAAGGATACGTGCGAGCTCAGAAGGCGAGCTCCCTCGCGAGCCGTACTGTGCCAGGTCTTTCAGGCTGCTTTCGAATGCTCTTGAGCTGCTGTCCATAGCCTTGACCAGGAGATATCCGTCCAGTGCAGCTTCAGTATTTGGGGCCAAGGATGGTGCGATTTGATCCAGTTTGGCCACTGCCTTCTTGACACCGATGGCTGTTTCGACTCCCCAATCATCGTCCCCAGCATCCAAGGCAACGAGAGCATCACACAACAGACCGAGGGCATGCTCAGCATCGGCAGGACGTGATATGATGGCGAGCCGCAGGCCATCCTCAACCTTTGGATGATAGAAAGAAAGAACGCCGTTATCCAGACGCAGGTTTGTGCCTGCCACCAGGAAATCTACGAGGGCTTCAATTCCTGGACGAAAACCTGAGTCGACACGTGCCAGCTGCCGTCTGATCCTTGGCACTACAGTCTGGGCTACCGCAGATCGTGCAGAAAGGAGCCCCCAGATAACCGCTGCTGAATCCAGCGTATCTTGGTTTACACTTACCTGCTGCGCGACCACAGTCGAAATTGCCTCGATCTGAGAGTCGGCAATAAGAGAGTCGATTTTTCTGCCACTTACTTTGCCCTCGGTCCCGCTAAGCGCAACCAGAAATCGGTCGATCTCATAGGGACGCTTAAGGGTATTGATAACTCGATCTCGACACGCTTGTGCTGTCTCCCGGACCGGACCGGCGAGATCCTGATTCAGATTATCGTAAATTTTTGTTCGTGCCTGGGCATCGTAATGTTCGATCTCAATCGGAACCATATATCGCGCCAGTTGTTTGTTCAGCTCGTAACCGGCGCTGTGTAGAATGTCTGATCGTGAAGTAATTAGAAATTTCTTGTCAGCAGAAGCCAGTGGAAGGAGCTTTGGCAGCTCATTGCTCCAGCAGTCAGCACCCGGAGCCAGCCTGTTGGAACCCCAGGGGTCGCGTAAATGAAACAGAACCGGGCCTTCTCGAGAAATAAACTCGCGAACAGCCGTAGGCCCTTGAGCTTCCCCGACAATCAGATATGGAGGGTCGGATCGGCGCATTCTTTCCTCTAGAATATCCGCAGTCAAAGTCTTTCCGGTGCCGGATGGCCCGGTTATCAGCGCTACATGTCCGCTCTCGATTGCCTGCACTACTGCTGCATATGAACTGGGAGGAACATAGTGATCCATAGAACGTGTCGATAGAATCGACCCCCCAAATTGTACGAACACCGCTGTCAGATCGCTTTTTGACCATCGTCCTGCGGAGTGGCCGAGCAGACGGAGACGAACCTGCTCTTTCAGGGCTGAGATGCAATCCGCATGGCTTGCAAACGGTATGTGGCCTTGGCTGGAAAGTAGTTTACCGATCCTGTGATTGAGGACCTCTGTCGTGATCTGAGAACATAGAGCCAGGCGTGGAGCCAGTTTCTGCTGGATTTCCGTCGGAATGCGGCTGCGTGTATGTGGTGGAAGCGCTGTGGCATCAGGCCACTCAAGGAGTGTCTCTACGTTATGCGGCATCAATCCTGCTTCCAGCCCGGCATTCGTAACCAAGACATAATGTTTTCTCTCATCACCAATCAGAAGATCCAGCGGCCGCACACGTGGAGCTGGACCTCTCGTACCCTCGGAAGAAGCGGGATTGCCTTGCAAAATTTCCGCAATATCTGATGACGACCAAGACCCGGTCGATCTCGACTTAGCCTGAACGATCAGATCCGTCGTACCACCAGGCAAGTTGAAACTCACGAAGGCTCGTTCCGGCCCGACATTCAGTTCGGCTTCAATGTCTTCATGTGAAGGCGGTTCTATAACAATGTGATCGGTTAGCTGCTTCGCAAGGATCAGATCGAGAGCGGCCCAGATCGTCACAAGAATCTGATACTCGTACCCGCCGTAGGACGGATTGCCTGGTAAGCGTGTTCGTGCTGCGGACATTTTGATCACCTGCTCATGAGATTCGTTGCCATTTTCAGAAATCATGTCTCTGATGAGATTGGACTACCGGATTTCCGGAATATCGTTAGCGTTCCGGGAATAACTTTCGTCACGGACTACGGTCCAGCAGTCCGACTTTTTCGCTCATTCGGATATCATCCTGCCTCCGGCAGACCCGTGAAGCGCCTCGTTTACTTCACTGCCCATACCTTCAACTGCTCCTTCATCTGCGGGGAAAGTTCCTGCTGCTGCCAAACCCTGTCGAGGTCAAATCTTTGCCCACCAGCTTTGCAACAACGCAACAACCGACACCTAGATATGCGGCAACATTGGCTTGAACTTCCAACCCCGTCCGGGCAATACACGGTATCTAAAAGCTTCTCAATCTGGATATTGAAAACATGTTCGCCGGATCAGCCTGGTTCCCAAACCTGGAGATGGACGAAATCAGAACTGCTTCTGACTCCGTGTCAGAGGTATGAAGTATGAGAACCTTGGCACTCTGACCCGGCGCAGATCAATTTCCGGGGGTCTTTTTCTTTGTTGAATGGATGGATGCCGTAGTCTGTCCGCCATTCACAACCTGCATTCCCTTCATCCAGGTTATCGCCGGGGCTCCGTCCCCCGTTCAGTCTGAGGTTCACATTGCCGATTTTGCAGAACGTGACAGACAACCGGTTCAAACGCGTTATTCCGATCTCGGACATGTGCTGCATCACTATTTCATCGAACACAAGCTCTGAAAAGGAATAGTCAGTGCCTGCCAGCTTGAGTTTCGCTCCGATCTGGATAGCGGCGGCCCATGTGGCCGCCTTTTTTATTTCGCCTTCTCCTCGCGATCAAGGAGTCTTTGAGCCCACTCTTTGGCCCGCTCATATCTTTCCAACTGACTCGCGGTCGGTAGCTGTCCGCTGGTCATGGCATTGGATGCCTCCAGCAACTCCTGAAGAGCGGCCAGAAGGTCTTCCTTGAACATTACTCACTCCCCCATTCATTCGAAATAAAGCTGATAAGCTTGATAAATGACATCCGCCGGTCATGTACTGTCTGCTTTGAAACGCTCCACAAATCCTTGCTTTAACTTCTCAACTTTGCCCAACACTTCCTCAGACCTATCATACAGCCGTGCTCCTCTGACCATATCCTGAACTAGACGATACCGCTGATTTTCCGCCGTTTCCTCATTCAGGATAACCTGTATCGCCACGCCAGTCGCCTTATTTGCCATGGCTGCCATGTCTCGGCCCAACAATCTGATCCCCGCCAGCGTCTGGTCGAAGCCCTCTGCCACGAGTAGTTCCGTTTCCTCATCATATAGACGATCTACATTTCCTGCGTCGGCATAGTGCTCCATCAGAAAAAGCAGATCTTCGGCGTCTTTTGGGCGCTCAGGATAACGGTCTTTCCAAGATATGACCTTCATCAGAGCCATACCAGGGATCGTTGGAACTTTTACGTCAAAAACCGGATCCTCGCTGAGGCGAATGGTGAGACCGTACTCGTAAGCTTCCTGAAAGCCCATTATGTTCATATAAATCTGATTGTCCGGAGGCCAGACAATGCTCTTCCCATCAGGGCTGACGCCACCAAAAGGCACGATGTCCACCAGGAAAGACCCGGACTTCAGCCTGTGAAGCTCTCTTGTTGCCTCAAATCGCCCTGTGGCCACCAGGGCGTCCGACAACGCGCGAAATTCATCCCAACCGGCCACCTCGACGCCAATGTCGAGGTCACGTGTCCCCCGAGCCGGCCGGATAGCGTGGCAGTACTCAAGTACAATGTCCCGTGCAGCGGCTCCGACCACAAAAAACAGAATGCCCAGAGACGACGCTTCCCGGCTTACCCCCCGCAGTACTTCCACAAGGTACGGGCTAATCCTCCCGGACAAGTTGAACGATATGTTGGTCATAGATCATCCTGGCAGTTTCGAGATTACGTTGATTGCCCGACGCCACCAGGTCGGCATATACAAGTAGGGGATGGACAACATCTCCATGTGGCGCAACAGTTTCAGGTTGCCAGAATCGCCTGAGAAGTTCCACATCACCTTCTGGGTCTTTCCTGAGCCTGTTTGGGATCAGCACTGCTGCTGGGTTGTCTTTATCAACGTAGATGGTGATTACTTGTGGCTTCAAATAGCCTGTGAGCCTTGCTGCCGCGACTTCTCCGCCCCACAGTGCTTCCTCTGGCTTGAGGGTAGCGTTCTGCCACCAACCAGCAAGCCCCCGGTATCGTCCCTGGACCAATTTGGGACGCAACTGCTCGGCATAAGCCGTCACCCACCGCTCCAGAAGTTTTTCCTTCTCAATCAAGCGGATAGTCCGAGCGCGACCAGCCCCCATCTCCAGCAAGAACCCCAGCGAGTTTAGCTCCTTCATAACCCAGCTCACCATGCCCAAGGCAACTTTTGTCTTGTCGGCAATGGTCCGGTAGGGCTGGTTTTCCAGCCCCGGATTACAAAGCAAGGCGAATAGGACACGAAGACCTGTCTGCTTAAAGGTACGACCTATAGCAGGGGCCTTAGTGTCGCCGGCCACCTTGTTGCCCTTGATAAAAATATAAAAGGGAGGCGTGTTAATATAGGCGTTACCCGCTTCATCCAAGAACTGAACGCCACGCTCACGAAATTGCTCCGCCTTTTCGGCAGGGAGCTGACGCGTGACCATCAGCAGCTCAGTCGGTTTTTCAGTCTTTCCGGCTAACGCCAACATGGCGCTTGCTGCAAATTGGCCACCCTCTAAGACAAGTGGCTCAAACTCAAGTGTTGCTTCAGGTGTTGTCGTGCTAAGCACCAATTTGCCTCTGGCAAGATCCAGCTTCAGGCCAGTCTGCCGTGTAAAGGCAGTGCTGGCGCTGCTCAGGATATATTTCTTGGCGTTGGTAAGGGGCATATCGAGGGGCATGTCGTTCACCTAAAATCAACGTTCATTTTTTGTGAACATACAACTTTCGTGAACAGCAGGCAACTGTTTTCTTGCCCTAAGGCAGTTAGCCCTGCATCGGCACCTCATCTCCTACGCTTTCTTCATTTGAGATTATGATGGGGGGCCTAGCGGTTCGGCCTGACCTTCAACTCTTAAATTGTCCGCATCCAAGTCCAATGTTCGTCAACCGAATGCCGCAGAACCGCGAGGTGCTACTGTCATCACTTCGGGCGGTTGCTGACGCATTAACCTGAATCGTCAACCTCGTCATTCCCAAAACCGTAGTACAAAGAGGAAAAAATGTCCCCCATTCGTCAGGTACCACAACTTATCCAAGGTATTTACCAAATTGTGAATCAGCTTGAAGAGCTTTTTCCCGGCCGGCCGTTTACCCCAGATGGGCATTTGGTCGGAAGCATTGGTGAGGTGCTGGCAGCACACCGGTATGGACTTAGACTCCTCCCCTGCTCAGCCGAACGACATGATGCAATTGCTCCAAGTGGAGTTTCGGTACAGATAAAGGCGACACAAACCGCATCCGTTAGCCTTCGAAACGAGCCTCAACACTTAATTGTGCTAAAACTTAAAAAGTGCGGAGGATTTGATGAAGCTTATAATGGACCAGGAGCACTGCCCTGGTTGCAAGCAGGGAAACTTCAGAGTAACGGTCAACGATGCATCTCTCTTGCAAGGCTGAAGACACTAATGAGGGATGTTTCCACCGACAAACAAATACCAGATCTACATGCCTAACGAAAGCAGTACTATGTCACATCAACACCTGTGAATCCTGTAGACGTACAATATTTGGCATTAAGGACTAATATGCAGAAATCCGCAACAACCCTAGTCTGGACAGACTATACATCTTGGAACGATATAATCCTCGAATTAATATCTGATTATGTGAATCACGAAGTGATAGATTCTTTTCGCACCGATCCGCCTAAATATGTAGTAAGTGACAATACAGGGTGGCTTGACAGGATTGTGCATCGCGTAAGAGGATTTGAGGTTGATGTTAAACATGAGCTTGCATGCCTACTAACTGAAAGATTCGATACATTCAGGACCTTCCATGGATGTTGCCCATTGGACACCAACTCATATTACAAACAAGGAATACGAAGGTTAGACCTTCAAGAATATGAACAGATTGCCAAAGACCATTTCCTGTCAGGACGATTCCCTGAGCTTTCAGAGTCAGACGTGTTAGCAGCCGTCGAAGATATGGAGTCAGATAATCGTGCGGGGAAGGTATTTTTTGAAGCCAATGAAAAGATGCTTCTTGAATGTTGTGGGCATTACATGTTGTATGGAAGTGAGTACCTTCTTGGAATAGCTGCAACTCTTAGTCGGAGAGATGGGCCAGATTATAGAAAAAGCTTAAAAGGTATTGGTGTTCCCACTGTTTTTGTCTGTAATGTTCCATTTGATTCTATCGCATTCGATACAATTCTTGAATTGTCTGGCAGTATGATTGAGGTTATGTTTGAAAAGTTTCTTGATTCTACTTACAAACATCCGCAGCCAGGTGATTGCTTCGGCTTCCCAATACGAAAGAATCTTCCACCGGAATACATCGTAGGCCATTACCACCCTGAATATATCCGTGATCCGATCTGCTAACCGTCGAGACGCTAGCCAATGGCAGCAGCGGGCAAGGTGTGTTACACCTTGAGCCGTTGTGCAAATCGAAATGGCAACTATAACCAATATGACGAATACGAGGTGATTCTATGGCGCGAATTTTCTACGCTAAAGACGGCAGCGACCCGGCAAGAACAAATCAAGGACCACATATCGAAATGGAGACTGTCACCGCCGTCCTCGGCAAGTTTGAAACCATATATTTCAAAGAACCACCATCAATAAACGAAGCTACAAACGTTTCCCCTTACGCGGCATATCGTCACGTAGTCATTGACGTTGACTCAGACGAAATATGTAAACGGTTCCCTAATCCTGGATACTACTATGTTTGTGAATTGTCCCCGAAGGAATGTAATCGGTTACTGAATCTTCGGGAAGTGTTGGTGTAAAGAATTTCAATTCGGGGTTCAAGTTCGGCAATAGCTATGTCGCTTTATTCTGCTTTCGAGTAGAAGGGAGGAGGCGATATAAGATATTTCGAGGCGAGAAATCAGCATTTCCGCAAGAATCCCAAGAGGCTGGAAACAAGATTTGGGATAAGGAGCCTTTGATCTCGAAAAGCTTCCCGGGGACTATTTTGGAGGATGTAAATTTCAAGGCTTTGCTCCGCCGGTAGCCCAATTGTTGGCGATTCCTGCGGCATTGGCAAAACCCTCGATGAAAGACCTTGCCTCCCGCGGAGATCCACGGAAAAGATCAAGGCTGCCAGGTCTCCCCTGCGGAGGTTTCCGAAAAAGTCGAATCACGACGTACTCCTCCGCGCAGCGCTCAACCTTCAACCCGGAATCCCAGAACTTGAGCTGTTCGTTGTTGATCCTACGGCACATATCAACCAGTGTCCGCTCGGTGACCTTCACAGACATCCCCCGATCGTCCCCGAGAATTGTTCCTTAGTAAGCGATGTCCAGCGTTCCATGGCTACTGCTCCCATGACGGTGGCGATGATGGCTTCAGCTTTCTGTCCTTCGAAATACATCTCCGCGACCGCCCTCACCTCCTGGTATATTAGATCCTGGTTGGAGATGCGCCGGCGGTAAGGGCGGTCCTCTAGGAAAGCGGCAATCTTGTCAGCAGAGGCAATGAGACGGACCCGATTATCCAGCACTTCAGATGCCAGTCCCTTCGGATATCCTGATCCGTCAGGGAGCTTGTGATGGTGAAGAATCACATCTCCAAATGGTTCGAATATCGTTCCCCGAACATAATCATGGCCCCAGGCCGGGTGTTTCTCCATGATCTCCCATTCTCTTTCCGTCAAAGGATGCCGTTTATCAAGTATCCTGTCCTGGACAAAGAGCTTGCCTACGTCGTGGAGCATTCCCGCCATGTACGCCTGAGTAGCGGAGAAACCGAAGTTGTTGTTGGTGCCGGCCACTATGTCCCACGCTATCTCGGCGGTCAGTACCGAATGTCGATAGAGATGGAGATTTCGGGCATAAAGGCATTTCTGAACCAATATCATTGAGTTGTTTTCCAAGGCAATATTCAGTGCCTTTTTGTCGATCATGTGCATTCCCTCCAAAAAAGTGCTGTTATAAACTTAACCTTCACCATCTCCTCCACGGCGTGACCGGTGGTAAAGAATCCGCGTAGCCACGCGAGGAGTAGGAAAAGTCCAGTAATAAACATGGCTTGGACGGCTTCTCCCATTGTCCCAGTGATATACAATCCTGCACCCTTCCGGGGACTGCCCGGCGACCGGAAGGGAATTCCCGATACGCTCAGATAGTCTTCACCCAGATGGAGAAGTGCTCCGATACATGAAAAGAAGAGGAAATACAGCCAGAAACTCGGGGAAAGCCGGCATGCGCCATAAGACGAAAGGGCTAGAACGATCCAGGGCGTCGGCCAGTGCGTGGCGGTCCGATGCCGAAGGATCCGCATCTCCAGGAGATCCGGTAAGATCGATCCGAGCATTGCCATGATAGTGGGGAAGTACCCGCCTGTAACCGCGTAGATGGCAGCCCCTGATGTCAATTTATGGTACTGCCAACGCATCTATGACATGCTCCAGATTTCTAAGTTGTGGCCCCTCGCCCCTCATATGTGTATCCGAGCATTGGGAAGTTTTCTGCCACAAAACGCCACTCTGTCCCGGTAAGACAGAGTGACTGAACTACATGAAATAATTGCATTTAGCCTCTACTTTGAGACTGTTTTTTTATTGACAAACAATCTGAACCTGCGGCAAAGTACAGACAAAATCCTGTAGAGACCAGACCGTCATAAAGGAGGGGGTCGGGACATGACCAGAAAAATTATTGCCTTGATTGTTTCAGTTTTTTGGACAGTTCTCCCTTGCGTTCTTGCAGGGAGCCTTGTTGGAGTATTCTTCATCAAGTCTTTCTGGTATTGGGCGATCGGCATTGCCGTAATTACGCTCCCGTGGTTTCTTATGAATAGGGTCCATGTCAGAGTTTTCCATGGGTATCTGCAAGGCAGAAACCTTCCAGAGCTCCTAAAGTACGGCTACACCAGCACAGATTTCTATCCGAGATGCTCACTATTCGGGGGAAGCTGGTGGAGCTGGTACTGGGGATTCTTCAGACGACATTTTTAATAACACTTCTTCACATTTCTAGCGGGCTTGGGAATATTCCCAAGCCCCTTCACTTTCAGTATCTCGTCACGATTGAGACCGGTGCTGCCACGATAAAGCGCGATAAGAGTGTAGGGATCGGACTCGTAGAAGTACACGCTGGTCCCTTCTGCTTACTCCAATCAATCACACCCTACCTCCTTGGGCCTTTGAATGGCTGCGGGCCGCCACCTTTTGGGAGAGGCGAAGTCTTGCTCTGATTCTGAAGGATCTTTCCAGTCCTCTGCATATTCTGCTGGACACGAACCTCAGCTGCCCTTTCCGCCTGTTGAGTTGTACGCTCAGCGGCCTCCCTCGCTTGGGCACTTCGTTCCATCGAGGAACTTAGGGGCCTTGCAACAGTCGCAACGTCCCCAACGATCCCCGCTGTCTCATGAATCCCGTCCCTGCCGATCGCGATCATCGTTGCAGCTGTACCAGCATCGGTACTCCGCCCGTCAGTAAAGTCTCTGGTTGCAGCACTGCCGGCCAAATTCTGCCGTGACTCCACTCTCGTCCCGGTCACCTGCGAGCTCGAATAATCCGCCTTTACCCCACCCTCAGCACGGATATTACCGGTAATACCTCCACCTGACCTTGTGCTGACCACCGCTGCCCCATGTTGTGACATCTGAACAAACTGGTCTTCTGTGATTTCGGACCGACGCCCGGCGACAAGATTCCCGCTCTTGTCCATCTTTCCCTGCACCTGGGAGTAATGCAGATTGCCACCCCTGTCCTTGGCATACATCAGCACATTGCCGTCGAGACCATTTGAGAACGAACCGCCGACGAGTTCCATCTTCCCGGTTTTGTCGTTCTTGCCATAATACCAATCACCGTTTACCTTCATTTCTTTCCCGCCCACCGAGACATTATAGGCACCGGACTTCCGCGAGAGATTTAAGTCCTGGTGCTCGTATCCAGTCTTGATAAAACTGCCTACGGTTTCTCTCAGTCCCTTGTCCACTGTTCTTACATTCCTGTCGATGCTTTCCGCGTCTCTGCCGGTGCGGAAGGTTGCCATATCCCTTCTGCTGACATCGCCACCGCGGTTAATCGAAAACGACTCGACGTTCCCGTTCCTATCCTTGGCAAACTCGTACGAGAAGCCCTTGCCGCTCTTCGTCATCCTATCGACTTCCGCGACGGCATTCTTACCGAAACCGCCCGCCTTCAACTCCTGCTTCAAGGTCTCGGCCCGGGCCTTGTCGCCGGAGGCCACGACCCCTTGCTCGGTCGAGTTCACCACATTCCCGTCCATCCCGACATTCATCGTCTGCCTGCCGTCCGTAGTGGTGAAGGAGATGTTCTGTCCCTCCATGGCCTTCTGCATCTGCGCGAAACCCTGGTCGGTAAGCTTCCCGCCCTGATACATTTCCGGATCGTTCTTCAGCTGAGGGGCGATCTTACCGACCATCTGGTCAGCCGCTCCCCGGACCAGGTCGTATCTTGCGCCCCTTCCGCTCACGTCATGGGAGGCCATTGTCTGATAATGATCGTACCCTCCAGACATATAGATCCCCTGAACCTTCCCGGCGCTTTCCGCGGCGACAACCTTCCCCATTTCGCTGCCGGCGTTGATCGCTCCACCCAGTTTGCCTGACATCTCCCGGGATTCGGAAAGCTGCTTGGCATTCTGAAATTGCGCCTTCATCTGTAGTGCCTGGCCAGAGCTGATCCCGTATTTCGACGCCACCTGGTTGACCGCCGCTGCATTCGTATAATCCCCGAGTGACTGCATCTCGGACCGAAACGAGTTGAACTGGCGCCAATTCCCCTGGAAGCCAAGCGCCTGAGCACCCTCATAGGCTTTCACTTCGCCGTCGATCTGGCCGACGTTCTTATCGAGGTTCTTCTCCAGGAAATCCTTGTAGTTGTCGGCATTCCCGAAAACCCGACCCAGCGCGGCATCGTTCGCGACCTTCATCTGGGCATGGGAGTTCAGGTCCCCGCCGTAGTTCTTGCCGATGACATCGCGGAGTGCCCCGGACTGCGCCATACCCGCCTTCCCGTCAAAAATGCTGAGACCGAAAGACCTGTCCAGCCCCGCTTCCCGCATTGCTGCCCCCTTGCCCCCAAAACCGACCGTCTTGCCGACGCCGCCATCCGCCATCATCCTGGCTGCCCCGTCCATCCCGAAACTGCCTACCAGGTCATTGGAAGCCATCGTCTTGGATGTCATGTCGAGATAGGACTGGTTCCCCCTGGCCCAAAAGCTGTGCTCGTTCCCCCAGGCCTGGGTGGGCATGGCCGAAGAATTCCTCTGGATCGACGAAGCCCTCCCGGCAGGGTCCTCCACCTCGTGGGCCGCCCGACCTCCGGCCGACTGGATCTGCCCCGACAGGGAGCCGGCCATCATCGCCATGGCGTGACCGCCGAACTTGACGAGCATCCCCGTCAGGACCGTCGCCAGCATCATTCCGCTCATCCGCAGCGTCCCGAACATGCCTAGAATTTTGGTGGTCTGATCCGGGAAAAAGTAGAAGGCGTCCATCCCGAGGTTATTCTGCCGCACGAGTTGATAGGTGCTGTTGGCATAGTCGATGGCGAACTGGTGGATGATCGCGTCGACAACGCCCCAAGCGGTCAGCCAGACGAAAAAACCGAAGATCGCCCCTACCGCCTTGCCGATGATGGGAGTCGGGATGAACAGCGCCAGGAAGGGAATGAGGCCGACCGATACCGCCGTAAGGACCGCCCTCAGTACCGGCAACCATTCGTTGGCGGCCTTCATCGAGCCTGAGGCATTCAGCAGGAATTGGTAGTTCGTGGCGCCCGTCGAGTTTCCGCTGCGGAAGATCTCGTCGAGGCGCTGGGAGATGTACGCCTGCTTCACGAAATCTTCCACGGAAGCTGCACCAAGGCCGGCGCCGGTATTGACGTTGTTCAGTACCGTCTTACACTGGGTCAGCGATGCCGCATCCGCGGGATCATAGCCAAGGGCTGAGCAGACGGCCGAAATGTTGTTCTTCAGGTTGGCCGGCGTGAGCTGTCCGCTGATGTTCGTCCAGGCATTGGTGCAGGTCATTGATTGACCGTTCGGCGTGGTCGAGTCGTAATAGACGGTATAGATCGAAGGGTTTTGCGCCTGGGCAAGAAGGGGTGCGAAGTCGGTGGAGGTTTTCCTCAGGGCATCGACGGTCAGCGTCGTCCCAGGGCGCATGATCTCATAGGCGACACAGTCCTTGATGTAGTTACGCATGGAGGTATCGATATTGGTGTTGACCGCGGAGAGGGGGAGGCTCGTGATCTGATAGAGTCCCAGAAAACCTTTCCCCCCGGCCTGGCTCTGGTAGCTCAAGGGATCGCCCGAGGTGGTAACGATATCCACCAGCCCCCTTTCTACGGCATTCAGGACGCCGGCAACCGCCACCACCCCGGCTGGGATGCCGCCAATAGCCTGATTTTTATTGTAGACGGGATCATAGATGTGGATGGTTCCCTTGGGCACCACGAGGGAGAGATAGACGCCGATCCCCACCAGGGCAGGAACAATCCATGACATCGGAGAGCCATTCCCTGCTCCCAGGATTTTGGCGGCAACGGTGACGCATCCGAAGAAGATCCCGGCAGCGATGGAAAACGCGTAAAAGGATTTATAGCCATTGTCGCCGAAAACCAGGGCCAGCTTGGTGAAGGCGTTGACGACCGCATCGAACCCGCCGTACACGTAGTAATCGAAGTCAACCGCCAGGGCAGCGGAAGGAAGAAGAACGATCAGGAGAAGCGATGCTGAAATAATGG
>Ga0209212_1004558_pt1 | contig 17064 bp, 9 predicted proteins | sample RifGroC2_FD_183996 | JGI IMG/M metagenome (GOLD analysis project Ga0209212, IMG submission 183996) | Groundwater microbial communities from Rifle, Colorado, USA - Groundwater C2 (SPAdes) (version 2) | ecosystem: Environmental > Aquatic > Deep subsurface > Groundwater | place: Rifle, Colorado...
CGATACTGGCGGTGGCCTGCCCCAGTTGCTCGATCTGCGCCGCGCTCTCTCCCAGGAGGTGGCGCAGATGGGCGGGGTCGAAGGGGGCGGCGATGGTGGCTATGCCCCTGGTGGAAGGAATCTCTCCCGCTGCCGCCAGGACGGCGGCGCCTCCCAGCGAGTGCCCCACCAGAAGCGAGGGGGCGGCGTATTCCTGTTCCAGGAAGCGGGCCGCGGCCACCAGGTCGCTCACCTCGGAGGAGAAGGTGGTCTCGGCAAAGTCCCCCTCGCTCTCCCCCAGGCCGGTGAAGTCGAAGCGCAGCACCGCGATGCGCTTGGCGCTCAGGGCGCGGCTGATGTTGACGGCTGCCTTGAGGTTCTTGGAGCAGGTGAAGCAGTGGGCGAACAGGGCGTAGGCTAGGGGGCGCTCGTCGTCGGGAAGTTCCAGCCGGGCCGCCAGCTGCTCGCCATTTGCGTTGGGAAAGCTGATCCGCTTGGTATTCATCGCTGTCTCCTTTCAAATCACGGCGCCGCATAGTCCACACGCATTCCTATGTACTAAAAGGTACCGGCAGCGGACGGCAAGTCAAGAAAGGCCACCCCGGGAAGGCTCGTGTTGGAATCGTATACAATAAACTGCCTGTGCCGGCTCGACGGGACTGGCAAAAAAACGAAAATATTCCGGCGGATCCAGCAGTTCGGATATTGATATCTCTTTTATCTTTGACCGGATTGGGTTATAAGACTGAAGTCAAGGACGATTTCACAGTTTTATGTCTTCAGGAGCCAAGTAGATATGTTTAACGAGTGGTCCATAAAAAAAAGAGTCATTGTATCTGTCGTCTGTCTTTGCCTCGCCAGCATAACCATACTGGGCGTTTTCGCCTACCGCTTTCAGCTGCACGAGCTGCAGCAAAGCCTCAAGGATCAGGCCCAGAACCAGGGGCGGCTGTTTCAGGCCATAGTCACTGCTGACGCCGAGGGGCTGGCCCGCGGCCATGCCGGTCTGGACCGGCTGGATCCCCTGCTGTCGGCCTTTGCCGCAGGCAACAAGGACCAGCTTCTCGCCGTGGCCCAGCCGATCTTCAACGACATCAAGCAGAACAACAACATCACCCATATGTACTTCATCCAGCCCGACGGCAAGGTGCTGCTCAGGGCACACAAGCCGCAGCAGTCGGGCGATGTCCTGACCAGGGCCACCTTCCTGAAGGCCAAGGAAACCAAGCAGACCGCAAGCGGCCTGGAAATGGGAAAGAACTTCTTCTCGCTGCGCAGCGTGCGGCCGGTTTCCTTCCAGGGGCAGCCTCTGGGCTACATGGAGATCGCCGAGGAGATCGACCACGTCTTCGAGAAGATGAAGCAGATCACCGGAAACGACGTCAGCCTGTTCCTCACCGAGGAGTTCATGGCCAGCAAGGCCACCGAGGTGAAATCGGAGAAGGTCGGCTCCTTCCAGATACTCTATCCCACAAGCAAGGAGCTCTCGCTGGGGCTGGCCGCCAGTGTGCTCCCCGAGATGAAGGAGGCGCTGCAGACTCCGAAGGTAAGCATCGTCTCCTACCGTGGGGGGAAATACGTGGTCAGCATGGCGCCGTTCCAGGATGCCGCTGGGGTGACCTCGGGGGTGCTCTTCTCCCACAAGGAGATAAGCTCCCTGTTCTCCACCATGTGGGCCGGGGTCGCCAGCAACGTCGCCATCCTGGCGCTGATCGTTCTCGGCTCGCTGTTCCTGCTGTTCCTCTCCCTCAAGAAGAGTCTGCTGCTGTTCACCACGCTCAAGGAGCATATCGTTTCGGTCACCACCACCTGGGACCTGAGCAAGCGTTTGACCATCGACACCCATGACGAGATCGGGGAGATGGCTGCGGATTTCAACGCCATGACCGAGAAGCTCGCCGAGATGGTGCAGCAGGTCAATCGGTCCAGCAGCGAGCTGGGGCGGGTCTCGTCAACCCTGGTGCAGGTTTCCGGCACGGTCATGGGGGCGGCGGAGCAGCAGTCGAGCTCGGTTAACGAGGCTTCCTCGGCCATGACCCAGATCAACAGCTCGATCAAGGAGGTGGCGCAGGGGGTGGAGAGCCTTTCCCATTCGGCCTCGGAGAGCTCCTCGTCGATCCTGGAGCTGGCGGCCAGCGTCGAGGAGGTGGCCCTGAGCGCGGCAAGCCTCGCCGGATCGGTCGACGAGGTGGGGTCGGCGATCAACCAGATGGCGGCCTCGATCAAGCAGGTGGGGGCCAACGCCGATCTGCTCATGGAGGCGGCCGACATCAACTCCTCCTCCATCCTGGAGATGGACAGCTCCATCAAGGAAGTGGAGAAGAATGCCATGAGCACCGTCACCATCTCGGAGTCGGTGCGAAACGACGCGGAGATCGGCAAGCAGGCGGTGGAATCGACCATACTGGGGATCAACGCCATCAAGGACTCCTCGCGCATCACCTCCGAGGTGATCGCCAACCTGTCCCAGCGCGCCGGGGACATCGGCGCCATATTGCAGGTGATCGACGACGTCGCGGCCCAGACCAACCTGCTCGCCCTGAATGCGGCCATCATCGCGGCCCAGGCCGGCGAGCACGGCAAGGGGTTCGCCGTGGTCGCCGGAGAGATCAAGCAGCTCGCCGACCGCACCAGCAGCTCGACCCGCAAGATCTCCGACGTGGTAACCGGGGTGCTGGAGGAAACGGAGCGGGCGGTGGCGGCCATAGGGCACGCCGAGCACAACATCGCCCAGGGTGAGGCGCTCTCCAGGAAGTCGGGCGAGGCCCTGGAGAAGATCGTGACCGGGGTGCAGATGGCGACCGAGCAGGTGAACAGCATCGCCCGGGCCACCGCCGAGCAGTCCAAGGGGAGCAAGATGATCCGCGACACCACCGAGAGGGTGACCGCGATGGTGCGCCAGATCGCCATCTCCACCAAGGAGCAGGGGCAGGGGAGCGCGATGGTGCTCACGGCGGTTGAAAGGATGAAGTCGATGACCGAGCAGGTGAAGAATTCGACGCGCGAGCAAAGCAACGTGAGCGGCTTCATCGCCAGGGCGACCGAGGACATCACCGCCATGATCAGGCAGATCAAGACGGCCTGCGACGAGCAGACCCGGGGCAGCGAGCAGATCATCCCGGCGGTGGAAAACATCAAGGGGGCGACCGAGAGCAACCTGGGCGCGGTCAGGGTGCTGCGCGAAAGCATGGCGGCGCTCACCGGCCAGATAGGGGCGCTGCAAAACGAGATCGACCGGTTCAACTCCGGAGCCGGCAAGCGGGAAGAGGCAGAGGTCGCCCCGGGCGCCACTCCGCTGCCGCTCCCCTTTGCCTGAGTTGCCGCTGTTGATCGCTATCCTCCTTTTATAGGAAAAGAGACCGGGCGAACACAAGGTTCGCCCCTACGGGCCGGTAGGGGCGAACCTCGTGTTCGCCCTTCTTTTCGCCCCCTTCATTCCCCCCTCATTTCCGCTCATTTCCGCTCATTTCCGCTCATTTCCGCTCATTTCCGCTCATTTCCGCTCATTCCCGCTCATTCCTGCTCATTCCTGCTCATTCCTGCTCATTCCTGCTCATTTCCGCTCATTCCTGCTCATTCCTGCTCATTCCTGCTCATTCCTGCTCATTCCTGCTCATTCCTGCTCATTCCTGCTCATTTCCGCTCATTCCTGCTCATTCCTGCTCATTCCTGCTCATTCCTGCTCATCGCGTCACTTACCCCTCGACCATCGTCTCTCGCCTGTGCCACCAGGTCGAAGGGGCGGCCTCGCAGGCACCCAGCCCCGGGAAAAGCGTGTATAATGGGGCTAGTCCGCCAAGTCCCGGTAAATGCCGTTAGCCAGTCGAAGAGCAGGGATACGCCATGGTAAAGGAAGCGTGCTCATTCACCTTCATGACCTACAACGTGCACCGGCTGATCGGAAACGACCGCGAGAGCTCGCCTTCCCGCATAGCTGAGGTGATCGAGACCTACAAGCCCGACATCGTGGCGCTGCAGGAACTGCCGGGGGCGAGGTTCCGCCCGGAAGTGGGGGGGTGCGCGCAGGCGCTGGCGCACGAGTTGGCCTTGCTGGAGACCTCGCGCCGGCTCCAGTACAGCGAGCGGGAGCGCTGGGGCGCGGTGGTGCTGAGCCGGTTCCCGATGCGTCTGGTCCGGGCGGGGGGGCTCCTGCCGCAAAACAGGCGCCGCTCCATCGTCCCCAGGGGGGTGATCTGGGTGGAGGTCGACATCTGCGGCCGCGCGGTTCAGGTGGTCAACACCCATCTCGGCCTCACCCCGCCCGAGCGCGCCTCCCAGGTGAAGGTCCTGGCCGGGCCGGAATGGCTGCAGCATCCCGACTGCCGTTCCCCCATCATCCTGTGCGGCGATTTCAACACCTTCCCGAATTCCTCGGTGCACAGGCGCCTCAAGAGCGTCCTGAACGACGAGCAGGAGGCCCTGACGCTCGGGCACACCGAATGGACCTTCCCCAGCCACTACCCCGTCGTCAGGTTCGACCATCTCTTCGTCTCCCCCAGCATCAAGGTGGAGAGCGTGGAGATCCCCCAGACCGCGCTGACCCGCGTCGCCTCCGACCACCTGCCGGTGCTGGTGAAGCTCCGCTTCTCCGCCTGACCTGCGCTCGTCACCTTGCTTTCCGCCTGACGCGTCGGATTCTGTTGCCGCGGCGGGGCGAATAACTATTCGCCCCCTGGTAGGGGCGAACCTTGTGTTCGCCCGCCTCAAGAAGGGCTTCCCGCCGCTAAAGTTCCTCCCGTGCCGGCCGAAGAGAGGATGGAGGGAATCTACCAGTTTGCTACGTCCCCCCGACGAAGAAGGAGATCAAGTATGAGTGAATTCATGGAGATGCCGGAAGAGATGGAGGTACAGGAAGTGATCGTCGAGCGGGTTTTGCAGAGCACAGGCGCGCTGCTGGAAATCTGCCTGGTGAAGCACGGCCCGCAGTACGAGGCCGCACTGTTCTTCGACAAGAAGTACAAGCCTGGCCCGCCCCTGCCGCGTCCGCTGGAAAGCCCTTCCGGGTCCGCCACCCACTGGATGGGGGTGCGCCCCAAGGTGGGGCTGACAAAGGACGAGGCGGAAAAGATAGCCTACGAGGTGAACGGTGTGAACGCCCTGCACCGGATCCAGATCAGGGACAATTGGGGGAATCTGCTGGACGCGGTGTAGCGAGGGAGCTGCAGATCCCGACCGAGAGTCGACAAGAGCAACCACAGAAAAGGCCGCTTCCTAGCAGGGAGGCGGCCTTTTTAGTACGGGTCTCCCCCTCCCTTGACGGGAGGGGGCAGGGGGGTGGGTGAAGCTGCCAGCGGCATCGAAGGTGGCACTTACCCCCACCCCCTGACCCCCTCCCGCGAGGGGAGGGGGGATCTCTCAAAGGCAACTGCGGCTCAACCGGGATCTTGCCGGGCTACATTTCCACCCGGGTCATGACCCCCTGCAGCTTGGTGGCGGGGAGCTTGTTGAACTGCACGAAGTTCGGGGTGAGCTTCTTGAACAGGGCGAACAGCTTCCAGACCGGGTTCTTGGTCTCGATGTCCTCAATGCCGTAGAAGATGACCTTTTCCGAGATGCCGTGCTCCTTGAGCTGCTTCTCGATGTCGATCAGCGCCATGTACCCCGCACTGATCTGGAAGAACTCCAGGCCGGTGCCGACGTCGGTCTTGTGCCGGCAGATGTTGCCGAAGGGCTCGTCGGTGCGCACGATGGAGATCAGGATGTTCCGCTCGTAGATGATGTTCGAGCGGATCATGCAGTGGATGATGTAGGGGGGGATGACCGCCATCTCCTTGAGGAAGAAGAGCGCGGTCCCCGGGATGTTCTTCCCCTTGGCGTAGATCTGCTCGTAGGAGAGCAGGAAGGTGTCCAGGTCCAGCGGGCGCAGCGAGCGGTACAGGGCGCGCTGCCCGTTGGTCCAGACCAGGATGGTGATGAAGGGGATCGAGGCCAGGATGATGGACCAGTAGGCGCCGTGCACGAACTTGGGGAAGGTGGAGGTGAAGTAGACCAGGTCGATCATGAGGATCAGCACCACGATGGGGACCTTCCACTTCTTGGTGGTCTTGGAGAAGACGATGATCATCATGATGGAGGTGATGGTCATCGATCCGGTGACCGCCATGCCGTAGGCCGCCGCCAGGTTGCCGGACTTCTGGAAGAAGAACATGATGAATATCACCGCGCACATAAGCCCCCAGTTGACCGCGCCGATGTAGATCTGGGACTGGATGTGGGTGGAGGTGTAGTCCACCTTCATGAGCGGCATAAGCCTGGTGGTGATCCCCTGGTACACGATGGAGAACACGCCGCTTATGATGGCCTGGGAGGCGATGATGGTCGCCATGATGGTCAGGATCAGGAAGGGGATGTAAAGCAGAGGAGCCTGGCTCTTCACCATGGAGAACAGGAGGTTGGTAGTGTCAGGGTGCTCCAGCAGGAAGGCCCCCTGCCCCAGGTAGTTCAGGTAAAGGGCGGCGAAGACGAAGTACCAGGCCCGGATGATCGGCTTCTTCCCCAAGTGCCCCATGTCGGCGTAGAGCGCCTCGCCCCCGGTGGCGCACAGGATCACCTCGGAGAGCACGAAGTAGCCGGCGAGGCCGTTTTCCCGGAAGAACTCGACGGCGTACATCGGGTTGATCGCGGCGACGATCCCCGGATGGCCGGAGATGGAGACCAGCCCGGAAGTAAAGAGCGCGCCGAAATAAAGGACCATTACCGGGCCGAAGATGCGGGCCATCTTGTCGGTGCCGCGCGACTGGAAGAAGAACAGGGTGAAGGCGATCAGGGCCGCTATGACGACCAGCACCCCCTGGCGGGTAGCCTCAAGGCCCGGGATGAGCAAGAGACCTTCCACGGCCGACAGGATGGAGATGGCCGGGGTGATGACGCCGTCGCCCAAGAGCAGCGAGACCCCGAGGAAAGAGAGAAAGCCGGCGAAGGCCAGGACCCGCCCCTTGCGGAACAGCTTGATGATGATCTCCCTGAGGACGATCTCGCCCCCCTGCCCCTTCTTTCCCAGGCTCATGGCGAGCCAGGCATACTCGGCGGTCACCAGGATGGTCATGGTCCAGAATACCAGGCAGAGGACGCCGTAGACGTTGGTCATGGTCGGCTTGGTCAGGGTGAAGACCACGGTGAGGGTATAGATCGGGCTGGTGCCGATATCGCCGAACACCAGCCCCAGGGCCTTGACGATACCGCCCCAAAATGAATCCTGAGTCTTGCCGGTCATGAAACTCCTGTCGGTTCCGGGAACCTGTGGTAAGGGCTTAAGCTTGGTGGAGAGCGCCCATCTTTTCGCTTTATACACGTTCCATGGGGATTTGTCACTCATGGAGTTAATGGGAGAATTATGGCTAAAGTCACGGGTCTCGGGGGGCGAAGTCCCCGTTTCAGCTTGACATTCCGCCACTTTCCTTGTAGTTTAAGTCATTTTTCTCACGGCTTTAATGTACGCGGAGGCTTCAGATATGGACTACAAGGACACACTCAACCTGCCCCAAACCAACTTCCCGATGAAGGGAAATCTTCCCCAGCGCGAACCTGAGATACTGAAGCAGTGGGAGCAGGAGGTGCTCTACTCCAAGATCGAGGAGACCGGCAAAGACAGGCCGCGCTACGTCCTGCACGACGGCCCCCCATACGCCAACGGGCACATCCACATCGGGCACGCCCTGAACAAGATACTGAAAGACATCGTTCTCAAGAGCAAGCGCATGAACGGCTTCGACGCCCCCTACGTGCCGGGGTGGGACTGCCACGGGCTCCCCATCGAGCTGCAGGTGGAGAAGAACCTGGGTTCCAAGAAGAATCAGATCTCCAAGCTGGAGATGCGCAAGCTGTGCCGCGAGTACGCCGCCAAGTTCGTGGCGATCCAGAGCGCCGAGTTCGAGCGCCTGGGGATCTTCGGCGAGTGGGACACCCCCTACCTGACCCTTAATTCCAGCTACGAAGGGGCCATCGCCCGCGAGCTGGCGCGCTTCGCCGAGAACGGCGGCCTCTACAAGGGGAAGAAGCCGGTGCACTGGTGCTCCTCCTGCGGCACGGCGCTGGCGGAGGCCGAGGTGGAGTACGCGGACCACAAGTCCCCGTCGGTGTTCGTCAAGTTCGCCCTCAAGGAGGACTTGGGCAGCGCGGTGCCGGAGCTTTCCGGCAAGAAGGCCTCCATGGTGATCTGGACCACCACGCCCTGGACCCTGCCGGCCAACCTCGCCGTGGCGCTGCACCCGGAGCTGGAGTACGTGGCCCTGTCGCTGGACGGCGACATCGTCATCGTCGCCGACGGCCTGAAGGAGAGCTTCCTCAAGGAGATCGGGGCGGAAGGTGAGGTGCTCGCCAAGTTCCCCTCGAGGCTTTTGGAAAAGAGGCTCTGCCGCCACCCCTTCTTCGACCAGGATTCCGTGATCCTCCTGGGCGAGCACGTCACCCTCGAGGCGGGCACCGGCTGCGTGCACACCGCTCCGGGGCACGGCCAGGAGGACTACGAGCTGGGGCTGAAGGAAGGGCTGGAGATCTACAACCCGGTCGACAACCGGGGGCGCTTCTACGAGAACATCGAGTTCTTCGGCGGCCAGTTCGTCTTCGACGCCAACAAGAACGTGATCGAGAAGCTGATCGAGGTCGGAGCCCTTCTGGGGCACAAGGAGATCTCGCACTCCTACCCGCACTGCTGGCGCTGCAAGAAGCCCATCATCTTCCGGGCCACCGAGCAGTGGTTCATCTCCATGGAGAAGAACGAGCTGCGCGGCAAGTCCCTGGCCGAGATCAACAACGTGAACTGGATCCCCAAGTGGGGCAAGGAGCGGATCTACGGCATGATCGAGAACCGCCCGGACTGGTGCGTCTCCAGGCAGCGCTCCTGGGGGGTGCCGATCGCGGCCTTCTACTGCAAGAGCTGCGGCGAGGTGCTGGCCGACGGCGCCATCATGCACCACGTGGCGGACCTGTTCTCCGAGCACAACTCGGACATCTGGTACGACTGGGAGGCGGCCCGCTTCCTCCCCGAAGGGACCAAGTGCAAGGCCTGCGGCAAGGGGGAGTTCGACAAGGAAAGCGACATCCTGGACGTCTGGTTCGATTCCGGCGTCTCCCACGCCGCCGTCCTGGAGCTGCGCGACAACCTGGGCTCCCCGGCCGACATGTACCTGGAGGGTAGCGACCAGCACCGCGGCTGGTTCCATTCCTCGCTCCTGGCGAGTGTAGGCACCCGGGGCAGGGCACCCTACAAGAACGTTCTGACCCACGGCTTCGTCATGGACGGCGCCGGCCGCAAGATGAGCAAGTCGGTGGGGAACGTGGTCGCCCCCGAGGACGTGATCAAGAAGTTCGGCGCCGACGTGCTCCGGCTCTGGGTCGCGGCCCAGGACTACCGCGAGGACCTGCGCATCTCCCAGGAGATCCTGACCCGGCTCTCCGAGAGCTACCGGCGCATCAGGAACACCTCCCGCTACATCCTGGGAAACATCCACGACTTCAACCCGGCGACCGACATGGTGCCCTACGCCGAGATGCCGGAACTGGACCGCTGGGCCATGCACCAGCTGGAGCTTTTGAAGGAGAAGGTGCTGACCTCCTACAACGAGTGCGAGTTCCACATCCTGTACCACGCGGTGAACGGCTTCTGCACCGTGGAGATGAGCGCCTTCTACCTGGACATCCTGAAGGACCGGGTCTACACCAGCAAGGGCTCCTCGCTGGCCAGAAGGAGCGCCCAGACCGTGATGTACAGCATCCTGGACGCCCTGGTGCGCATCCTGGCTCCGGTCCTCTCCTTCACCTCGGAAGAGGTCTGGGCCGAGATGCCCGGCAGCCGCGAGGCGAGCGTGCACCTGGCGCTCTTCCCGGCGCTCACCCCGGAGGTCAAGGACGAGGCCCTGGCGCAGCGCTGGGAGAAGATCATGAAGGTGCGCTCCGAGGTCTCCAAGGCGCTGGAGCTGGCGCGGGTCAAGAAGGTGATCGGCCACTCCCTGGATGCCGCCGTCGCCATCAAGGCCTCGGGGGAGAGCGCCGCGCTGCTCAAGGATTATGAAGGGGAGCTGGCCCAGATCTTCATCGTCTCGAAGGCTGGGCTGGCCGACGAGCTTGCCGGCGAGCTGTACCAGTCGGAAGGTGGCGAACTGGAGATCGCGGTGACTGCCGCGCCCGGCGAGAAGTGCGAGCGCTGCTGGTGCTACGACGAACAGATCGGCGCCGACAGCGAGCATCCGACCCTTTGTCCCAAGTGCCTGGCGGCGGTGAAGTAGCACATTTGACAAATCCCCCCTCTCCCTAGCCCTCTCCCACCAGGGGAGAGGGGAACTATAGGCGATGGTCAGCGCTCCCCTCCCTCGATGGGAGGGGCTGGGGGAGGGTGATCCCTACTCAGCCCGAAACTCTTACTGGATACTGCCCAATGAAATTCAGATACCTCATCCTGCTGACGGTCTCGGCGCTGGTGCTGATCCTGGACCAGGTTACCAAGATCTACATCGACCGGACCATGGAGCTGCACAGCTCCATCACCGTCATCGAGGGGTTCTTCAACATCACCTATCTGCGCAACAAGGGGGCCGCCTTCGGCATGCTGGCCAACTCCAGCTTCAGGCTCCCCTTCTTCATCCTGGTCTCGACGGTCGCGGTGGTGGTGATCATGTTCGTCATCAAGCGCCTGCGCGAGGACCAGAGGCTGGCGGCGGTTTCGCTCTCCCTGATCTACTCAGGGGCGCTGGGGAACCTGATCGACAGGGTGAGGCTGGGCGAGGTGATCGACTTCCTCGATGTGCACTGGCATGGCCATCACTGGCCCGCCTTTAACGTCGCCGACTCCGCCATCTGCGTCGGCGTCTTCCTGCTCGCCATCGACATGATCCGCGAGGAACGCCGGGAGAGGCAGGGGCGGTAGGAGAGCCTGCCCCCTTCGGGCCACAACGGCGGCAAACCGAGGGAGAAGGTCAAAAAAAGGGCGAACACAAGGTTCGCCCCTACAGGGTAAGACGTTGACGTTGGCCGCCGGGATGCCGTGGCCTTTTCATTTCGTAGGGGCGAACCTTGTGTTCGCCCTCAGTAGTGTCCGGTCTGGTGCTTGCATCGCCCCCCCCTCCCTTGACGGGAGGGGGTAGGGGGGTGGGTGAAGCCGCCAACGCCGCAGCAGGTGGCCCCTACCCCCACCCCCTGCCCCCTCCCGCGAGGGGAGGGGGAGAGTCGCGAGAAGGTGAAAAAAAGGGCGAACCTCGTGTTCGCCCTTACTCATTTCACGTCTACCTTTCTTATGGAACCGCTGCCGGTTCCTGCGCCAGCAGCGACACGAAAAGCTCCCTCAACTCCGGCGGCAGGCGCCGCGCCTTCATCCCCTCGCCCACGCAGGCGAGCGTCACCCTGGCATCCACCAGAAGTTTGCCGTCCTCTTTCCTCACCACCTGCTGCGCCGCCACAAACGAGCTGTTCTTCACCGCTGCTATCTGCGTCCGCACCTCCAGAAGGTCGTCCAGTACCGCCGGCGCCCGGTAATTGGCCTCGATGGCCACCACCGGGAAGATGATCCCCATGTCGTGCATCCCGCGCACCGAAAGCCCGTGCGCCCGCAAGAACTCGGTCCTGGCGCGCTCCAGGTAGCCGATGTAGTTGGCGTGGTACACCACCCCGCCCGCATCGGTATCCTCGTAATAGATCCTTACTTCCATTGCCTCTCCTGGAACATGAAAAATTCACCCTGCCAGCGCCGACGGGGCGCTCCCCAGTATGCTCTCGTATACCCCTCGCACCGCGTCGGTGACCCGCTCGTAGTCGGCCATGAGCGCCTGCCCCGGGTTCTTCAGCATGTTGTCGTAACCAAGCCTCCTGGCCAGCTTGTTCAGATACTTGATCGGGCCGCCCAGATCGTTCATGGAGTAGTCGTGGATGATGCGCAGGCGGTTCTCCAGGCGGCGCAGGAAGCGGTAACCCTCGGCCAGCGCCTGGTAGTCCTCCTCGCTCAAAAGGTCCTGGCGCCGCATGGCATCCAGGGCCAGCAGCGTGTTGCAGTTGCGGATCTCCCGGTGCTCGATGCCGTGCTTCAACTGCAGGAACTGGACGATGAACTCCACGTCGACCATGCCGCCGCGGCCGGTCTTGATGTTGTAGCTCCCGGTGGTCTCCTTGGCCAGCTCGTTCTCCATGCGCATGCGCAGGCGGTGGATCTCGCTGCGCACCAGCTCATCGGCGGCGCTGCCGTACACGGTGCGCTCGATCACCTGCTCGATCGCCTCCTTGAGCCTGGGCTCCCCCAGGCTTACCCGCGCCTTGGTGAGCGCCTGGCGCTCCCAGATCTGCGCCTCGGTGGCGTGGTAGCTCTGGAACGCCTCAAGCGAGGTGACCAGGGGGCCGGCGTTGCCGGAGGGGCGCAGCCTGGTGTCGATCTTGTACACGTACCCCTCGCGGGTCTGGGTGGTCAGGATCAGGATGATCTTCTGCCCCAGCTTGGCGAAGTACTCCCGGTTGGTGATGCTCTTCTCGCCGTCGGTCATCCCCTGGCCGTCGTAGATGTAGATGATGTCCAGATCCGAGTGGTAATTGAGCTCGAAGCCTCCAAGCTTCCCCATCCCCACGACGGCGAAGGCGGGCTCGTGCGCCGAGCCGTCCGGCTCTGCGACCCGGGGGCGCCCGAAGCGGGAGAGCTCGGCCGCGGCCATGCGGCAGGCGGCGCTCAGGCAGACCTCGGCCAGGTCGGTGAGCTGCAGGGCCACCTCGACCTGCCCCATCTTGCCGTGCACGTCGTTCATGCCGATGCGCAGGAACTCCTCGTGCCGGTAGCGCCGCATGGCGTCCAACTGCTCCTCGAAGTCGTCGGCCTGGGCCAGGAGGGTGTCCAGCTCCAGCGCCATGATGGTCCGCCCTTTCTGCAGGTAGGCGTAGCCCCGCGTGGTCATGCTGTCCAAAAGCTCGGGGTGGCCGATGAAGATCTTGGAGAGGAACTCGGAGACGCCGAACATCGAGGTCAAAAGCTTCAGGATGTCGCGGTTCTCGGCCAACAGGGCGTAGAAGGAGGAGCGGGTCCTGGTGGAGGAGAGGAAGCGCTCCAGGTTGGTCAGCGCCAGGTCCGGGTCGGGGGCGGCGAAGACCTCCTGCAGGAAGAGCGGCGCGATCTTCTCCAGGGTGCGCATGGCGCGGTCGGTCAGGTTCAGCTTGGCCGGGCCGTCGCGCAGCACCAGGAGGTTCTGGTAGGCGGCGTCGATGTGTTCGAAGCGGCGCTCGGCCAGCATGTCCTTGATCAGGTCAGGGTCGGCGTTGCGGTCGAAGAAGAAGTAGACCTCCGGGGATACCTCCGCCTTGAGGCGCTGGTCCCGGGAGAGGAACAGGTCGCCGTAGATGGCGGAGACGGTCTTGCGGTGTGCCTCCAGGGCCTCGGTGAAGCGCTGCATGCCGTCGCGTCTCAGGTAGCCGCAGCGCCGGGCCAGGGCCCGCATCTCGTCCTCCTTCCTGGGAAGCGCGTGGGTCTGGCGCTCCTGGACCACCTGGATTCTGTGCTCCACGGTGCGCAGGAAGCGGTAGGCCTCGGAGAGGGCGATGCAGTCGGCCTCCTTGATGATGCGCGACATCCTCAGGGTCTGCAGGGCGGCCAGCGAGTTCCTCTCCCTGAGCCTGGGGTTCTTGCCGGCGTAGACCAGCTGCAGCGCCTGGATGAAGAACTCGATCTCCCGGATGCCGCCGCGCCCGAGCTTGATGTTGACCTCCCCCTCCTGGCTGCGCGCCAGCGAGGCGTCGATGCGCATCTTCATCGACATCATGTCCTCGATCAGGTTGTAGTCCAGGTAGCGCCGGTAGATGAACGGGTCGAGCGCGGTCAGGAGCTGCTCCCCCAGCTCGATGGAGCCCGCCACGGGCCTGGCCTTCATCATGGCGGCGCGCTCCCAGGACTGGCCCCAGGCCTCGTAGTACACCTCGGCTGAGCGCGTCGAGGTGGCGAGATCCCCGGCCTTGCCGTCGGGCCTGAGCCCCATGTCGACCCGGAATACGAAGCCGTCGCCGGTAACCTGGGAGATGGCGCGGCTTACCATCTCGGCCAGCTTGACGAAGAAACTGTGCAGCGAGAGCTTCCCTTTGAGCGCGCCCCGGCCGTCGGCGACGCCGGTGGACTCCCCCTTGTCGGAGGAGTAGAAGTAGATCAGGTCGATGTCGGAGGAGAAATTCAGCTCACGCCCCCCCAGCTTTCCCATGCCGATGATGGTGAACTGGGCCTCGACCGGGCCGTCGGGGGTCTGGGCCAGTGGAGTGCCGTGCTCCTGCACCATTTCACGGTAGGCGGCTTCGTAGGCGATCTGCAGGGTGGCCGAGGCCAGCGAGGCCAGCTCGGCGGTGACCTCCTCGAGGGGGGCGAGGCCGTTCAGGTCGCGAGCGGCGATGCGCAGCACCTCGGCGTACTTGAAGCGGCGCAGATGGGGATAGACCTCCTGGTAGGAGAGCTCGGCGGGGAGGCGGCTGCGCAAGGTGGCGAGCATCTCGGGCTCGCTGCGCCGGCGCATGACCTCCCGCTCCAGGAAGAGCCGGTGGAAGTAAGTGGGGTCCTTGCAGATGATGTTGGTAAGGAAGGGGGAGGAGCCGCAGATGTTCATCAGCTGGGTGAGCAGCGCCCGGCGCGAGCAGGCCTCGTGCAGTGCCTCCGGCCCCACCACCGTCGCTATCCGCTCCACGCCGTTCAGCGCCATGTCGGGAAGCGGCGTGGACAGGGCCGCCAGGGCCAGCTCGAACACGGTCTCCTTGGGGAGCAGGGCCTCCAGGAGGCGCAGGTTCTCAGCCGAGCGCGCCCCGTAGCTGAAGCCCCGCTCTTCCAGGACCTGGGCCAGTTCCGCGGCCGGAGCGCTGCTCAGGGCGGTCGCTAATGCGCTGGCTAGGTCGGAGAACCGGCTCATAGGCCGACCAGTGCCCTGAGCTCCCTTTCGTAGTCGCCGCGCACCACGCCTTTTTCGGTGATGATCCCGGTGACGTAGCGGGCGGGGGTGACGTCGAAGGCGGGATTTCTCACCTTGACCCCCTCCGGCGCCGTGCTCACTCCCTGGACCCGGGTCACCTCTTCGGCGGCGCGCTCCTCGATCGGGATGTCGTCCCCCGTGGCGAGCTTCAAGTCCAGTGTGGAGATCGGGGCCGCCACGTAGAAGGGAATCCTGTTCTCCTTGGCCAGCACCGCGACGCTGTAGGTGCCGATCTTGTTGGCGGTGTCGCCGTTAGCCGCGATCCGGTCCGCTCCCACCACGACGAAGTCGATCTCGCCGCATTTCATGAGCCAGCCGGCCATGTTGTCGGTGATCAGGGTGACCGGGATGGAATCCTTCATCAGCTCCCAGGCGGTGAGGCGCGCCCCCTGGAGCCAGGGACGGGTTTCGTCGGAGAAGACGCGGATTCCCTTGCCGGCATCGTGGGCGGCGCGGATCACGCCGAGCGCGGTGCCGTAGCCGGCCGTGGCCAGGCCACCGGCGTTGCAGTGGGTCAGGATGGAGGCACCCTCCTTGATCAGGGCGGCGCCGTGCCTGCCGATCTCGCGGCAGATCTTCAGGTCCTCCTGCTCGATGCTGATCGCCTCGGCCTTGAGGATCTCGCGGATCGAGTTGAGGTCCAGGTCCTTGTGCTGCTGCGCCACCCGCTTCATGCGCTCCAGCCCCCAGAACAGGTTGACCGCGGTAGGGCGGGTGCGACCCAGGACGTCGCAGACGTTTTCCAGTTGTCGGTAGAAGGACTCGAAGGTGTCCGCGATGATCTCGCGGGCTCCCAGGGCCACCCCCATGGCGGCGGCCACCCCGATGGCGGGGGCCCCCCGGATGATCATGCCGCGGATCGCCTCGGCCACGCCGCTGAAGTCGCTATATTCGTTATAGACCTCCTCGGACGGGAGCCGGGTCTGGTCGATCATGATCACCTTGTTGTCGCGCCACTCTATGGTTCTGAAGGACATGTTGTTACCTCTTTAATTACCCTTTCAACTTTTTAAGCAGCAGCTCGTTCACGACACCGGGATTCGCCTTCCCCTTGGAGGCCTTCATCACCTGCCCCACGAAGAAGCCGAAAAGGGTCTCCTTGCCGTTCCTATACTCGGCGACCTGGCCCTCGTTTTTCTGCAGCACCTCGTCGACCATCGCCTCGATGGCGCCGGTGTCGGAAACCTGCACCAGCCCCTTCTCCTGGACGATCGCCTCCGGGTTCTTGCCGCTCTTGTACATCTCGTCGAAGACGGTCTTGGCGATCTTGCCGGAGATGGTCCCCTTCTCGATCAGCTTCAGGAGATCGGCCAAAAGCGCCGGGGTGACCGGGCAGTCGGTGATGCTCCGGTTGCCGTCGTCGTTCAGGGCGCGGGTCACCTCGCCCATGACCCAGTTGGACACGGTCTTGGGCTGGTTGAACAGCGCCACGACATCCTCGAAATACTGGGCCAGCTCGCGGCTTGCCACCAGCACCTCGGCGTCGTAGGCCGGGAGCCCCAGCTCGCTCATGAAGCGCGCGAACTTGGCCTCGGGAAGCTCGGGCAGAGTGGCGCGCACCTCGTCGATCCAGGCATCGGAGACGATGACCGGGACCAGGTCCGGGTCCGGGAAATAGCGGTAGTCGTGGGCCTCTTCCTTGCCGCGCATGGAGCGGGTGGTGCCGGTGTTGGGGTCGAAGAGGCGGGTTTCCTGGATCACGCGCCCGCCCTCGTCCAGGATCTCGGCCTGGCGCTCCATCTCGTACTCGATGGCCTGCTTGATGAACTTGAAGGAGTTGATGTTCTTCAGCTCGGCGCGGGTGCCGAAGACCTTGGAGCCGACCGGCATGAGCGACACGTTGGCGTCGCAGCGGAAGCTTCCCTCCTCCAGGTTGCCGTCGCAGATGCCGAGGTAGACCACGATCTGGTGCAGCTTCTTGAGATAGGCGATCGCCTCGTCCGGAGAGCGCATGTCCGGCTCGGAGACCACCTCAAGAAGAGGGGTGCAGGCGCGGTTCAGGTCGACGCAGGAGTCGTCCCCGATGCCGGGGAGGTCGGCGTGCACCAGCTTGCCGGCGTCCTCCTCCATGTGGATGCGGGTGATGCCGATCCGCTTCTTTTCCCCCTCCACCTCGATGTCCAAGTGGCCGTTCTGGCAGATGGGGAGGTCGAACTGGCTGATCTGGTAACCCTTGGGGAGG
>Ga0209212_1004561_pt1 | contig 17054 bp, 30 predicted proteins | sample RifGroC2_FD_183996 | JGI IMG/M metagenome (GOLD analysis project Ga0209212, IMG submission 183996) | Groundwater microbial communities from Rifle, Colorado, USA - Groundwater C2 (SPAdes) (version 2) | ecosystem: Environmental > Aquatic > Deep subsurface > Groundwater | place: Rifle, Colorado...
GAGTTGTTGACGGCGGTGGCGATGGATGAGGGATTAAGGTTTGCAATTCGGGAAGGCGGAAAGACCGTTGGCGCCGGTGTCGTTACTAAGATTATTGAATAAATTATATTTAGTGATTGATTTTAGTAAAATGTGTGTTATATTTATTCTCTTTTGCAATTAATGGTTAAATAGTTACTTTATTGGAGTGTTATGGTGCTGGATCAGAAAATAAGAATACGAATGGAAGCTTATGACTATCGGGTATTGGATCAGTCTGCCTTAGAAGTTGTTGAAACGGCAAAGCGTACTGGAGCGAAGGTGTTTGGCCCCGTCCCTTTGCCAACTCGTATCGAAAGATACACAGTCCTTAGATCACCACATGTTGATAAAAAGTCGAGAGAACAATTTGAGATAAGAACTCATAAAAGGTTGATTGATATCGTTGAGCCTACCGCAAAAACTATGGATGCGCTGAATAAAATAAATATGCCGGCAGGTATAGAAATCAAAATAAAAGCTTAAATTAAGAAACGTAAACATTCTTGTGGATTGAGGTGAAAGTGGCATGTTAAGTGGATTTCTTGGGAAGAAAATTGGGATGACGCAAATTTACACTGATGATGGGTGTTTACTCCCGATAACCCTAATTCAAGCAGGGCCGTGCAGTGTAATGCAAATAAAAACTATAGAAAATGATGGCTATTCCTCGATTAAGTTGGGATTTGACGATAAGAAAAAGAAAAATGCTACAAAACAAGAGATTGGAAGTGCAGCAAAGGTTTCGCAGGAGCCGAAAAGGTTCGTAAGGGAAGTGAAGCCTGATGCTGGTGCGGATATTAAATTAGGACAAAGTATTACCGTGGATGTATTCGCTGACGTCAAACAGGTGGATGTGGTTGGAATGACCAAGGGGAAGGGATATGCTGGTGTGATGAAGAGATGGAATTTTAAGGGTGGCGCTGCTACCCATGGATCAACAAGGCACAGGCCGCCTGGTTCGATTGGTTCCAACACCGATCCGGGAAGAGTAATCAGGGGAAAGAAAATGTCCGGAAGACTCGGCGTCGAGCGTGTGACAATAAAGAATATCGATGTAGTGAAGATTGATAAAGACAGGAATTTATTATTTGTTAGAGGTGCGGTTCCTGGACATAAAGGAAGTTATCTTATATTAAATAAAAGTAGAGTGAAAAAGGTAGGTAAATAAAAGCGATGGAAATACCTGTATATAGCAAAGAGGGAGAAAAAATAGATAACTTACAGTTGGACGATAAGAAGTTTGGCGGGCCTATTCGTAAGAAATTGCTAAGAGATGCGGTCATCATGTACGAAGCAAACAAGAGACAGGGGACAGCTTCTACAAAAACTAAAGGTGAGGTTGCGGGTGGTGGAAGAAAGCCGTGGACGCAAAAGCATACAGGTAGGGCGCGAGCTGGTAGTATTCGTTCGCCGCTGTGGAAAGGTGGTGGCGTGTCGCACGGTCCAAAGCCAAGAGACTATTCATTTGCAATTCCTAAAAAAGCAAGAAGATTAGCTCTTTATACAGCGTTATCTGCGAAGGCGCGGGATAACGAATTAATTGTTATAGATGATTTAAATTTTGATATTCCTAAGACCAAGCAAATGGTTGGCATATTAAAAGCTCTGAACATGGATAATTCCAGTTGTTTAATAGTGGTATCGAGAGCAAACGAAACAGTTTGGAAATCTGCGAGGAATATACCTTATATAAAAATAATGACGAGTGCGGAGCTAAATGCGTATGAGGTTCTTAGGCCAAAAAAAGTACTTTTAACAAAGGAAGCGTTGAGTAGCATAGGATAGGAGTAAAGAACATCTCATGGACACGTACAATATAATAAAGAGACCTTTACGAACTGAAAAGAGCGTTGCAGATGGAGAGGCAACGAATTCATATCATTTTGAAGTTGATTTAAAGGCAAATAAGATTCAAATAAAAAAAGCAGTAGAGAAACACTTCAATGTGAAAGTTCAGGAAGTAAGGACCATAGTAAGAAAAGGCAAGACGAGAAGGGTTAGGTTCAGGTTAGGGAGAACAAAAGACTGGAAGAAGGCCGTTGTTACGCTGAAAGAGGGAAGTACAATAGATTTTGGCTATTAAATAAACGAAGAGGAATAGATATTCATGGGCATTATATATTATAAACCGGTTACTGCGGGAAGGCGATTTGCAAGTGTTTCTGATTTTTCAGAAATAACAAAAACAAAGCCTGAAAAATCTTTATTAGAACCTTTAAGAAAGACCGGTGGTCGAAATGCAGAGGGTAAGATAACCGCCGAACATATTGGTGGCGGGAGCAGACGGCATTATAGAATTATTGATTTTAAACGTAAAAAAGATAATATTCCGGCTAAGGTTGCCAGCATAGAATATGATCCTAACCGATCAGCGCGTATTGCCCTGTTGCATTATGTAGATGGAGAGAAAAGATACATTCTTGCCCCTGATAAGTTACAGGTCGGCAAGACAGTAATGTCAGGTGATAAAGTTGAGCCGGAAATCGGTAATTGTATGCCGATTAAAAATATACCCTTGGGTTTAGATATCCACAATATCGAGTTGCATGTTGGACAGGGTGGGCGATTGGTTCGTTCTGCGGGTGGAGTAGCCAAATTGCTGGCGAAAGAAGGAAATTATGCGCATATTGTCCTACCCTCAGGAGAGGTAAGGAAGGTTTTTGTTGGTTGCAGGGCTACGATAGGCCAGCTTGGAAATCTCGATCATGGTAACATCAGATTGGGAAAAGCAGGTAGAAGCCGTTGGAAAGGGATAAGACCACATGTAAGGGGTGTTGCTCAAAACCCTGTAGCGCATCCGTTAGGTGGTGGAGAAGGCAGAAGCGGGGGTGGAAGGCATCCTTGTTCCAGGACTGGTTTGTTGGCGAAGGGTGGGAAAACGCGCAAAAAGAAAGCGTTAAGCAATAAGTTTATAATTCGCAGAAGAAGGATTGGCGCTAGAGGCAATTTGTAAAAAAGAATAAATTAACTGGTTAACTGGTATTTGGGAGATGTTATGAGTCGTTCAGTAAAAAAGGGACCGTATATTGATAGTAAGTTAATGAAGAAAGTATTGAAGCAAAAAGATGCAGGTGGCAGTGAACCTATACGGACATGGGCTAGGAGCTGTACGATTGTCCCTGAGTTTGTTTCACATACCTTTATGATTCATAACGGTAAGATATTTCAAAAACTATTTGTTACAGACGATATGGTTGGCCATAAACTTGGAGAGTTTGCCCAGACACGTATTTTTAGGGCTCACGGTGGTGTGAAAAAGAAAGAAACTCCACACGGTTAGCATGTAGCAAGGTCAATTATAGATCATAGCACTGAAAGGTTGTATAAAATGGAATTTAGATCCTGTTGTAAATATGCGAGGATATCGCCGCGAAAAGCAAGATATGTTATTGATCTTGTCAGGGGTAAGTCGGTTAATGATGCATTAAGGATTTTGAGGGTAACTCACAAGCGTGCATCTTACATGATAGATAAGGTAATCAGAGCTGCCATAGCCGCTGCAAATGAAAATTTAGACGTTGATGTTGATTCTCTGTTTGTAACACAAGCATTAGTGGATGGTGGTCCTACCAGAAAAGGGCAACGTACGAGACCTCGCGGCATGTCGGCGCGGATATTGAAGCGTACCAGCCATATCACGGTAGTGTTATCTGAAAAAAAAGTAAAAAGTATAAATAAATAATAAGAGGAGATAAGATGGGTCATAAGGTATGTCCAATAGGATTAAGATTAGGGATAACTCAGGGGTGGAGATCGATTTGGTATGCCGACAAAAAAATCTTTGGCTCATTACTTGTAGAAGACCAGAAGATTCGTAAGACAATTAAAAAAAGTTATAGCTTTGCCGGGATATCACTTATTGAGATAGAAAGAACCAGACAGGATGCAAAAATAACTTTGCATACTGCGCGTCCGGGCTTGATAATCGGTAGAAAAGGCGCTGAGGTCGATAAACTTAAAGACGAGATACAAAAAATTACGGGAAGAGAAGTTGTTATTAAAATAAAAGAAATCATGAAGCCTGAACTGCAGGCACAGCTTGTTGCTGAAAACATTGCAGAGCAGCTGGAAAAACGAGTTGCATTTAGAAGAGCAATGAAAAAAGCACTGGATGCATCAAATGATGCAGGCGCAAAGGGTGTAAAGATGCAGGTAGCAGGCCGGCTGGGTGGAGCTGAGATCGCAAGGACTGAAAAAATGTCATCGGGAAGTGTTCCTTTGCATACATTGAGGGCCGATGTTGATTACGGTTTTGCTGAAGCTAAAACGACGTACGGAGTTATTGGGGTAAAAGTTTGGATTTATAAAGGGTTAATTAGTTCCGAGAAGGAGAAGTCATATGCGCCTGATGCCAAAGAGGGTGAAGTTCAGGAAGTCGCAACGGCAAAAAATTAAAGGAAATGCGACAAGAGGTAATAGAGTATCATTTGGTGAATTTGGTTTGCAGTCTTTGGAACCTGGGTGGATAACAGCCCAACAACTCGAGGCGGGAAGAGTATCGGCATCCCAATATCTTCCAAGAGAGGGAAAGTTAACGATAAGGGTGTTCCCACACAAATCCGTTTCATCTAAACCTATTGAAACCCGTATGGGAAAAGGTAAGGGTGAACCTGAATTCTGGGTTGCAGTGGTGAAACCGGGGACCGTTTTGTACGAGCTGAGTGGTATCAATGAAGAAATTGCAAGACAGACATTTAATAGAATAGCTCATAAAATGCCGGTTAAGGTGAGACTTGTACAGAGGAGAAAGACGATTTGAAGGTCAGTGAAATGCGAATGAAGTCTAGGCAGGAAATTGTTGATGAAATGGATGCTTGCAGAAGGGAATTGTTGAATATTAGATTTCAGTGGCAAGCGGGTGAAACGCGAAATCCTGCCCAGAGAAGAGATATTCGAAGAGATGTTGCACGATTGAAAACTATTCTGAGAGAGATGGACTTGTCTATCAATACTCCTCTCAAGGCAAAGGAGTAAGTTTGAAAATGAGCGTTGAAAATAAAAGAGGCAGAAGAAGGAAAATTGTCGGGACTGTCATTGGAAATAAGATGCAGAAGACAATAGTCGTTGAGGTTGTGCGTCTTGTAAAACATGCCAAATATGGTAAGTATTTAAAACGGTCTTCAATCTATAAAACACACGATCAAAATAACGAAGCAAAGGTGGGCGATAAGGTTGAGATTATAGAGGCGAGACCATTAAGCAAAACAAAATCTACAAGATTACTTCGTATCATAGAAAAGGCAAAGCCATAGAATTAAGCGGAGTTTAAAAAAATGATAATGGAACAAACAAAGCTAGATATTGCAGACAACAGTGGTGCTAAAAGGGCTACGTGTATAAAGGTATTAGGCGGTAGCGGTAGGACATATGCCACGGTTGGAGATATTATTGTTGCGGCAGTAAAGAAGGCAATACCAGAGGGGGTAGTTAAAAAAGGGGAAGTGGTAAAGGGGGTAGTTGTGCGGACAAAAAAAAATATACGGAGAGACGACGGTTCTTATTTAAAATTCGACAAAAATGCGATAGTTATTATTGACAATGATGGCAACCCTCGGGGAACTCGTATATTTGGTGCTGTAGCCAGAGAATTACGGCAAAAGAATTTTATGAAAATTATATCTTTGGCCGCTGAAGTTGTGTAGAAAGATTTAATTACAAGGTTAAACAAATACCTGTGGAGAATGTATAGTTATGCATGTTTGCAAGAATGATTTAGTTGCAGTGATGGCTGGCAATGAGGCTGGTAAAACAGGGAAAATAATACAGGTTTTACGAGATAAAAAGCGAGTTATTATTAAGGGTCTAAATTTAGTTTATAGACATACAAAACCAAGCCAAAAGAACCAGCAAGGGGGTAGAATACAGAAAGAAGCTTCTATCGCAATTGCAAGTGTGTTACCCATTTGTCAGAATAAAAACTGCAAAAGAAACGGCAAGGGAGTTCGCACAAGAAAAAAGATATTGGAAAATCGTAATAAGATGCGTGTATGCGCCTGTTGTGGGTCTGAAATAATTTCTGCTGAGTGAGGTTTTAACGTAAAATATGGCAAGATTATTAGAAAAATATCAAAAGCAAGTAGTACAGGAACTCATAAAGAAGTTTAATTATAAAAACAAACTCTCGCTGCCTAAGCTACAGAAGATTGTGGTTAATATGGGTGTAGGCAGGGCAGTTGATAATAAAAAACTCATTGAGGAAGCAATGAAACATCTGACGATAGTTACTGGCCAAAAACCGCTCGTTACCGTAGCAAAAAAAGCAATAGCTGGTTTTAAACTGCGCAAGGGTCAGGCAATTGGATGTAAAGTTACGTTGCGGGGGAAAAGGATGTTTGAATTTTTGGATCGTTTAATTAGTATTGTGTTACCGAGAATAAGAGATTTTAGGGGCATTTCCCCAAAGGCATTTGATGGCCGTGGCAATTATACCTTGGGTCTGACAGAGCAGATCGTATTTCCTGAAATAACTATCGAGAGTGTGGAATTTGTTCAGGGTATGGATATTACCATGGTAATATCCGGTAATTCAAACGAGCAATCCTGTGAATTGTTAAAATTATTGGGTATGCCTTTTAGGTCAGAATAAGGAGTACGAATGGCAAGAAAATGCTTGGTAGAAAAATCAAAAAAAGAGCCAAAGTATAAAACGAGAAAATACAACAGATGTCAGTTATGCGGACGTCGCAGGGCATACTATCGTAAATTTCAAATCTGCAGACTTTGTTTTAGAAAACTTGCTTCAAAGGGAGAGATTCCAGGCGTAAAAAAAGCAAGTTGGTAGAAAGTCAGTTATTACAGAATAGTATTAATAATAAGGAATATAATAATGTGTATGACAGATCCGATTTCTGATATGCTGACGCGTGTTAGAAACGCAAGCGTGATTAAGCGAGAAAGTGTGGATGTTTCCTCCTCTAAGGTAAAGTCGGCAATTTTAAAAATATTAAAGGAAGAAGGCTATATCAAGGATTTTAAAGAGATGCCAATGGGGGGTAACAAAGCTTCCATAAGGATCTACTTAAAGTATGGCCCATTAAAACAGCAAATAATTAATAAAATTGAGAGAGTGAGTAAATCAAGTAGACGGATATATAGGAAGACTGAGAAAATTAGTAAAATCTTTGGTGGAATTGGTACTGCGATATACTCCACATCGAGAGGTATTGTAAGTGACAGGGAGTGTAGAAAACTAAAAATCGGTGGTGAGTTGATTTGTATTGTGTCGTAAGCGATTTATCTGGATAGAGGATTTAAGATGTCACGAATAGGAAAACAACCCGTTAAAGTTCCAAACGATGTAAAAGTGTCAATAAGCGGTAGTACGGTAAATATCGATGGTTCAAAAGGAAAACTAAGTCAGACTTTTCATCCTGACATAGTTATAGAATATATTGATCAGGATAAGCAAATTGTAGTAAAAAGATCTTCCGATGAAAAATATCATAGGGCATTGCATGGTTTGACGCGTTCGTTAATTTCAAATATGGTATTGGGTGTAACTAAGGGTTATTCCAAGAAGCTTGAGATTATTGGACTTGGTTACAACGCCAAGGTTCAGGGTAAAGATCTTGTATTATTACTTGGGTATACGCACCCGGTAAGTTTGGAGATACCGAAGGGAATAAAGGTAGAAGTTACAAATCCAACAAACCCTGCAAAGCTTACAGTATCAGGTCCAGACAAGCAAATGGTGGGACAATTTTCAGCTGTAATCAGGGGTATGAGACCACCTGAGCCGTATAAAGGAATGGGTGTTAAATACGAAGATGAGGTTATTAGAAGGAAGGCTGGGAAAGCAACCACATCCGGTGCTGCATAACAGTATTAATTAAGGATTTTAAGATATGGATCATATAAAGGAAAAATTACGAAAAAGAACACGACGTCACCTTAGAATTAGAAGGAAAGTAGTAGGAACTGCCGAGAGACCACGTTTGAGCGTGTATCGTAGTTTAAAGCATATTTATTGTCAAATTATTAATGATATAGAAGGAAGGACGTTAGTAGCGGCTTCAACGGAATCACCTGATCTTCGATCACAGATTAAATACGGAGGGAATGTGGTTGCGGCTGAGATCGTTGGTAAAAAGATTGCAGAAGAGGCAAAAAATAAGGGTATTACAAAAGTTGTGTTTGATAAAGGCGGTTATAAGTATCACGGTAGGATAAAGGCCTTAGCTGAAGCTGCAAGAAAATACAATTTGAGTTTCTAAAATCTGATTCGTACAAGGAGAATCACTTGGCGCGTTTGGAAGAACCTGTAAATATAGAAGAAACAGTTATAAGGATCAATCGTTGTACAACGGTAACGAAGGGCGGTAAGTCAATGAGTTTTAGCGCCTTAGTAGTCGTTGGAGATAAAAAGGGAAGTGTTGGAATTGGATTTGGTAAGGCACGGGAAGTACCCAACGCAGTTAATAAAGCCGTTAAAGAAGCTAAAAAACAAATGGTTAAAATACCATTGAAAGGCGATACCATACCACATGAGGCATGGGGAAGATATAAAGCAGCCAATGTGTACTTAAGGCCGGCATGTTCTGGTACTGGAATAAAGGCCGGCGCTTCAGCGCGAGCCGTGATTGAGTATGCAGGCATTAAGAACATATTAACAAAATGTTACGGTAAGAGAAACCCGCTGAATGTGGCTAAGGCAACATTGATGGGTTTGAAAGCTTTGAGAACAAAAGAAGAGGTTGGAGAACTGAGGGGAGTGAATATAGAATGAATCTTTTTGATATAAAATCAATACCTTTTCCCAGAAAACGTAAAAAGCGGGTAGGTCGAGGTAGGGGATCAGGTATGGGAAAAACTTCCTGTAGAGGAGGTAAAGGAGCAACGGCAAGATCCGGAAATGAAACAAGTATACAATTTGAAGGTGGACAAACTCCGCTCTTTCGTCGTTTGCCAAAGAGGGGATTTAATAACCCGTTTAAAAGAGAATATAGTGTAGTTAATGTAAAAGATATTGAACGGTTTGATAATGGTACCCATGTAAACCCTGAAAAATTAATGGAAGTTGGGCTTATAAGAAAGATATTAGACGGTGTAAAGGTATTGGGTGACGGTGAAATCACAAAACCTGTAACGGTGAGTGCGCATAAATTTAGTAAGGTTGCGATAGAAAAGATTAAAGCCGCGGGTGGAGAAATAAAGGTCTTATCATGATCGAACAATTTGGAAATATTTTTCGAATACCGGAGTTACGTAAAAAAGTACTCATAACCCTCGGCCTTATCGCTTTATGCCGCATTGGGGTTTATATACCAATTCCTGGAATAGATACAACAGTATTAAAATCATACTTCCATCAATTTACGCAAACGGGCGTTGGACAGTTATTAGGATTGGTTGATATGTTTGCCGGTGGTGCATTGGCTTCAGGTGCAATTTTTGGCTTAGGGGTTATGCCCTATATTAGTGCGTCCATCATTTTTCAATTGCTCGTAGGCGTAGTGCCATATCTCGAAAAATTACAGAAAGAAGGCGAAGTTGGAAGGAAAAAAATTAATCAGTATACGAGACTAGCAACGGTAGGGTTATGCCTGTTTCAGGCGTTCGTTATGACGCGAACGCTTTATACGGTAGAATTCAATGGTGTTCCTGTTATACCGGTATATCTCCAGGGTATAGGGTTCCAGATGATGGCTGCGCTTCTCTTAACAACCGGAACTATGACCCTGATGTGGATCGGAGAACAAATTGAAGAACATGGTATCGGTAGTGGAATATCGATAGTAATTATGGTCGGTATTATTGATCGTTTGCCTTGGGCATTCTCTCAGGTAATGCAGAATTTTACCTTTTCTGTTACTCCTGCTGAACATCAGATTGGTATTGTGAAATTGATCGTTCTGCTAGGTATGTTTCTTGCGATTGTTGGTGGGGTTGTATATATTACCCAGGGTCAAAGGCGGATACCTGTCCAGCAGGCAAAACATACACGTGGAAGAAAGGTATACGGCGGACAAAGGCATTTCTTGCCGCTTCGGGTTAATCAAGCTGGTGTGATGCCCATTATTTTTGCGCAATCTTTGTTAATATTCCCTGCTGCTATTATGCAAGGCATTCAGGTGCGTTTTGAACCTGGAAGCTTTGGATATTGGATTACTTCTCGTTTGTCAGAAGTTTTGCAAGGCGGTGTGATTTATGTTATTCTTTATATACTTCTCATAACGTTTTTCTGTTACTTTTGGACAGCGATACAATTCAATCCTAAAGAAATGTCAAATAATATGAAGGACTATGGAAGTTTTGTTCCGGGAATCAGACCAGGCCAGAGGACGGCAGAATACTTAGAAGGTATCATGGGTAAGATTACATTGGCTGGGGCTGCTTTTTTAGCGTTAATTGCAATATTACCGAAAATTGTGGCAGGTGGTTTTGAACTTAACCGCGCTATAGCCGGTTTTTACGGTGGAACGGGTTTGCTTATTATCGTTGGTGTGGCGCTTGATATGGTTCAGAGAATAGAGTCCCATATGATTATGAGACAGTATAGCGGGTTTTTAAGCGGTGGAACCCGAATAAGAGGAAGAATGGGATGATGATTGTGTTTCTTGGGCCTCCGGGAGCAGGTAAGGGAACCCAAGCAGAATCGATTAGTAGGCGGGAAAAAATTCCTCATATATCTTCTGGGAATTTACTAAGAGAAGCAGTTGACGCTGGCACTGAGACAGGGAAAAAAGCGAGAAATTACATAGAAAAGGGTCTTTTGGTTCCTGATCAAATAGTTGTTGATATCATCAAGGATCGCATATTAAAAAATGATTGTAAGGTAGGTTTTGTTTTAGATGGTTTCCCGAGGACGCTTTCACAGGCAAAAGTGTTAGACGAGATGCTGGGAAATCTTGGAAATCGTTTGGATATGGTTTTTTATTTTTCTGTATCCAAAGAAAGTGTGGTCCAAAGATTGTCAGGCAGGTTGATTTGTGGCGCTTGCGGTGCAAACTATCATAAAATTTACGTTCCATCTTCAAAAGACGGACTTTGCGATAAATGTGGTGGTAAATTAAATCAACGTGCGGATGATAAACCTGAAACAATACTGGAAAGATTAAGGGTTTATCATGAACAGACCGAGGGCTTGATTGGTTACTATAAAAAGAGTGGTATTTTGAGAGAAATTTCGAGTGACGACAGGCGGATTGAAATGATTACTAAAAATATATCGGACACTATTGAGAATACATTGCAAAAAAAGTCCTTGATCGGTCGAGGGGTAAACTGAGTTGATAGTTTGTAAATCCCCCCGCGAGATTGAAATAATGAGGGCTGCGGGAAAGGTCGTAGCTAACGCACTAAGATTAGCCAAAGAGATTGCAGGAAAAGATGTAACGACGGATTATCTGAATAAAGAGCTTGAAAAGTATATAATAAGTCAGGGTGGGATACCAATTTTTAAAGGATACAGAGGGTTCCCAAAAAGTATTTGTACGTCGATAAATGAAGAAGTTGTGCATGGAATTCCCGGACCGAGAAAATTAAGGGAGGGAGATATACTCAGCATAGATGTTGGAGTTGGCTATCGAAAATATGTTGCCGATGCTGCATTAACGATACCTATAGGAGAAGTTACACCAGAGGCTAAAAGACTTATGGAGGTGTGCGAAAAGTCGCTGTACATGGCAATTAATGTTATAAAATCAAATAAAAAACTATCTTTGATATCAAGTACAATACAAGAATATGTTGAAAAAAGTGGTTATTCTGTTATCAGAAATTACACTGGTCACGGGATTGGGAGGTGCATGCACGAAGACCCACAGGTTCCCAATTTTGTGAGCAAGTCATTGTTAGAAGCAGATGAAATTTTAATGTCTGGCGTTACTATTGCCATTGAACCCATGATATGTATGGGTAAGTATGACACTGAGGTCTTAAACAATAAGTGGACAGTGGTGACGAAAGACAGAAAATTATCCGCACATTTTGAACATACAATTGTGGTTACCGAGAATGGTGCAGACATTCTAACGCAATGAAAAAAATTTCTGAAACAGTCGTACCCATTTAAATATGCCTAAAGAAGAACCCATAAAGGTAGAAGCAACGGTAAAAGAAGCACTTCCCAATGCGATGTTTAAGGTAGAATTGCAGAATGGACATAAAGTACTCGCACATGTTTCCGGGAAGATGCGGATGCATTTTATTAAAATATTGCCAGGCGACAAAGTGACAATTGAAATGTCGCCTTATGACCTCGATAAGGGCAGAATTATTTATAGACAAGTTTAGTGTCGATTCTAAAATCGACTAATAAGTTTTTAGGATGATAAACGATGAAGGTACGATCTTCTGTGAAACGAATTTGTGAAAACTGTAAAATAGTTCGAAGGAAAAATGTAGTTCGTGTAATCTGTTCTAATCCGCGCCATAAACAGAGGCAAGGGTAATTCAGACTAATTTAGAGAATAATATAGAAAGGAATTGATTAATGGCGAGAATTGCTGGAATAGACATTCCCGCAGATAAAAGGATTGTTATTGCTCTCACATACGTATATGGGATTGGTAAGGCTTTGTCCCGGAAAATACTGAAAGATGTGAATATCGATGAGAACATACGTGCGAAGGATCTTCATGAAGATCAGTTGAGTACGTTGGGCGCTTATATAGAAAAGAATTTTTCTACTGAGGGGCAGTTGCGTCGACAGGAAATGCAGAATATTGTGCGTATGAAAAGCATTAATTGTTATCGTGGGATCCGCCATAAGGTAGGTTTACCTGTGAGGGGACAAAGAACAAAAACAAATGCACGCACGAGAAAAGGTCGCAAGAAGACGGTAGCCGGTAAAAAGAATGTAAAAGAATTGGGTTAGTATGACGCTCATGTCGTCCTCTCGATTGAAGCAGGGTTAAACTTAAGAATTATTTATGGAAATCAAAGAAACAATAGGAGAGCTGTTAAAATCGAGTAAGGAGTTGTTAAAGATAATTGAATTGGATCTTGACCAATCCGGTGATGAGCGAGATATAAAGAAGTTTAACGAAGTAATAGGATTTTGTGAGCAAGTTGTACGAATCATAGAAGCGTATCCACAGGACAGGGAAATTGTTTTTCTCGATTGTTCGTGTGGTAAATCATATTTATCATTTGTGCTGAATATTATCCTGAAAAAGCACTTTGCCGTAAATACCTATTTTTACGGTGTTGATACTAATAGAATACTGATAGAAAAATGTGATCGAATTAAAAACAGCCTCGGCTTTCAAAATATGCATTTTATTAACGGCAGAATAATTGATGTTCAGCCTGAAAAGCCTGTGGACATTGTGATTGCATTGCATGCGTGTGATATTGCAACGGACGAGGCCATTGCCAAGGGCATTAAGTCAGGGGCAAAATATATAGTTGTAGTTCCCTGTTGTGAAAACCAAATCAGGAGTCGCTTAAAGGTAGGGCATCCGCTTGTCGACTTGACTGATTTTGGGCTTTTAAGGTATCGGTTCGCCGATATTTTGACGGAAGCATTAAGGGCACAATTTCTTACTGGCGCTGGCTATCATGTAAAACTGACTGAGGTAACGTCCCCTAAGTTTACCCCAAAAAATTTAATGATAATAGCTCGAAGGAAAAAAGGAAACAAAAGGTATAATTTGGACAAATATAAAAGACTGAACGAAATGTTCAACACAGAGTTTGTGTTAAATAATTATTTTAGCGAATGTGAGCTGGATCAAAATAGTTTACTTAGTCCTGTTAACTGATAGAGAAATTGTTTTGTTTGAGGATAAAAAATAATCATGTCAAGTGTAGGTAAGAAAAAAATAAGGCGTAATGTTTCACGAGCGGTTGCGAACATCAAGGCTACTTTTAATAATACATATGTGACGATATCTGACGTTAATGGTGAGACGATATGTTGGGCAAGTGCTGGCACGGTAGGTTTTAAAGGGTCGCGAAAAAGTACTCCATTTGCGGCTCAAAAAGCGGCATCGAGTGCGGCAGAAAAGGCACAAAAGTATGGGGTGCAGGAAATTGAAATCAGAGTCAAAGGTCCAGGTCCGGGCCGGGAATCAGCCATCACAGCGCTTCAGGCGGCAGGTCTGAGTATAAAGGCGATTGAAGATGTGACACCGCTTCCCCATAATGGTTGTCGTCCAAGGAAAAAACGCAGAGTATAATAGGTTTTAAAAAGAGGTTTGAGAAAGGAAAAAAATGGCTAGATACGTTGGTCCCCAGTGTAGATTATGCAGGAGAGAGGGTGAAAAACTATTTCTTAAAGGGATTAGATGTGATACGGTTAAGTGCGCGATCACAAAGCGGAAGTATCCTCCCGGTCAGTTTACATGGGGTAGAGGCAAGTTATCAAAATATGGAATTCAATTTCGGGAAAAGCAGAAAATGAAACGTTTTTATGGAATTCTAGAAAGGCAATTCCGAAATTATTTTAGAAAGGCAGAAGGGCAAAAGGGAAATACGGGAGAGAACCTCTTAGCTATGTTAGAGAGAAGGCTGGATAATGTTGTATGTTTAGTCTCTTTTGCTGGATCGAGGAAAAGCGCCAGACAGTTAATTCTTCATGGCCACATAACGGTTAACGATAAAAAGGTGGATATTGCTTCTTACCTGGTAAAGGTGGGAGACGTTATAAAACCAAAAAATACTGAGACAAACCTGAATATTGTGAAAGCGAACATGGAATTATTAAAAGGTCGCAACATTCCTGCATGGATAGAATTTAAAGCGGAAATACCAGAGGCGGTAGTAACGCAGCTTCCTGCAAGGGAAGATATTTCAGTTCCTGTTCAAGAACAGCTAATTGTAGAACTGTGTTCTAAATAAGGAAGTTTGGTTGGTTCAATTCATTCCGCAACTGTAAAGTCAACTGATATATTTGGCATAGCCTCACAGAGTTTTGTTTTCTTAAATATATTATTGTTCACAATATAACAATTTATTTTATTTTGAAATCCCTTATTACTGAATTAGGGGGAAAAATATGCGAATAAGGTGGAGAGGTCTTGAGCTTCCCGTCCGGGTGGATGTGGAACATGAGACTTTGACCGATACATATGGAAAGTTTATAGCTGCTCCTTTTGAGCGTGGATTTGGTCATTCTGTGGGGAATAGTTTACGGAGGATTATGCTTTCTTCGTTAGAAGGCAGTGCGGTTGTGTCTGTTAAGATTGACCGGATAAGTCACGAATTTACTCATATACCTGGTATAGTCGAAGACGTAACAGATATTATGTTAAATATCAAAAACCTCGTTGTGAAGTTACACACCGATCAGCCTAAAGTGATAAAAATTGAAGCGAATAAAAAGGGTGAAGTAAAAGCAAAAGATATTATAACGGATGATAATATAGAAATTCTGAATGAGGATTTACATATTGCCACGCTCTCTGAGGACGTTAATTTCAAAGTAGAGATGGAGGTGCGAAATGGCCGGGGGTATGTAACTGCCGAAGAAAATGAACCTGAGGAACAGGAGATTGGATTAGTAGCGGTGGATTCTATATTTTCTCCTGTAAGGAACGTTCGTTTTGCAATTGAAGAAACACGCGTTGGCAGACGCACAAACTATGATAGACTCATCATGGAAATATGGACAAACGGCGTAGTGTCAGCAGAGATGGCCCTTGTTGAGTCAGCAAAAATTTTGAGAAAACATTTAAATCCATTTGTACAGTACTTTGAGATCGGCAGAGAATTGCAACAGGTTGAAAAGAGGATGGGAATTGAATCTGCTCCGGAGATATCAGAAGAAGAGCTTAACAAAAAATTGAGTATGTCTATAACGGAACTGGATTTGTCGGTAAGGGCTTCCAACTGCCTTGAAACTGCAAAAATCGCAACGGTAGGCGACCTTATTGCGAAAACAGAGGAACAGCTTCTCGAGATAAAAAACTTTGGTAAAACTACTTTAAAAGAGGTTAAGAAAAAATTAACACAACTAAATTTAATGATCGGAATGCCTATACCGATTAAACAAATAGAAAAAGGGAAAGGATAATTCCATGAGACACAGAATGAGGGGAAGGCATTTATCCAGGACTGCCTCACATAGAAAAGCACTGAGGCAGAACATTGCAAATAGTCTTCTTTCGTACGGGAGAATTATTACAACGCTTGAAAAGGCAAAAGAAACAAAGTCTTTCGCTGAAAAAATAATTACCACTGCTAAAAAAGGGCTGATGAAAAAAGAGACTGATAAACCGGGATACGTGCATTGTTATCGTCAGGTTCTTTCAAGCTTGAGAAATGCTGAGGTTGTAAAAAAACTGTTTGGAGAAGGGCAATGGCGTGAAACTGGTGGTATTGCACAAAGGTATATGAGTCGGAACGGCGGGTATACGAGGATATTAAAGTTGTCGGGAACTCGATTAGGCGTCCTGTCCGGGAGCAGCGTTGGGAAAATACCGGAACTTGAATACAAGATGGAAGGCAGGGACAGAAAATTACGCATGCTGGGAAGGCGGCTTAACGATAATGCATCTCGCGTGATTTTTGAATTAGTTGAAGGTGCAGTTGAGGCACAGAAAGCCGAGGAAATTAAACCAGAAGTTACTACTGCATAGCGGGAGTTAAAATCTTATTTTAATCATTTGTTGAGGTAAAATACAAAACCCTTCTACTCATGATGGATGTAGTGGAGGGGTTTTTTTATCCACAAAGAGAGTTATGCAGAAGAAGCGTTTGATACTTGCTTCAACTTCGCCGAGAAGAATTGCATTATTAAAATCACTGGGTTATCATTTTGACATTATTCCTCATGACATCGAAGAACGTATTCATGATAATGTTTCGCCAGCGGAGTTAGTTCAGAGCCTTGCCTTCTTAAAGGCGAGCGATGTTGCAGGAAGGGTGTGTGACGCCGTAATTGTTAGTGCAGATACGATTATTGTGCACGAAAAAAGTATTTTGGGTAAACCCAAAGATGTAAGTGATGCCAGAAGAATATTGTCAATACTGAGCAATTCGGAACATGATGTTATTTCCGGCGTATGCGTGATGGCATCTCCATCACGAAAGAAAATGTTGCGAATTGAACGAACACATATTAAAATGAAATATATAAAAGATGAAGA
>Ga0209212_1004572_pt1 | contig 17016 bp, 16 predicted proteins | sample RifGroC2_FD_183996 | JGI IMG/M metagenome (GOLD analysis project Ga0209212, IMG submission 183996) | Groundwater microbial communities from Rifle, Colorado, USA - Groundwater C2 (SPAdes) (version 2) | ecosystem: Environmental > Aquatic > Deep subsurface > Groundwater | place: Rifle, Colorado...
CGAGCATTAAGTTTTTTAAGATCAACATTAACAAGGTTATTATCATTTATATTTCTTGTAAATATGTTATCACAATCTTCTTTAATTGTATTTATAAGTTCCTCCGAAACTTCCTTTGAAACAGGATAGCAGCATTGCCCGATGGCAGGACCTATAATTGCTTTTATTTTTTTTATATCCGCATGAAATTCTTTGTCTAAAATATTAACAGCTTTTTTAACAATAGATTTTGCGGTTCCTCTCCATCCGGCATGTACTACAGAAATAACATGCCTGTCGGGTGCATAAATTATAACCGGCACACAGTCAGCAAAAAGAAGCATTAAAACCAACTCGGGCACTTCTGTGATTAACCCGTCGCAATTTGAAACATCATCGTTAATTGAAGATACTATTTTTATATTATCAGTATGTTTTTGTTGGGGAATAATCAGGTTTTCGTATTTTACACCGAGAATTTCGCAGATCTTTTTTCTGTTATCTTCAACATAAGAAATCAGTTCAGGGTTTTCTGCCGTCCCCATACTAAAAGAGGCAAGAGGGGGAGGCGTATTTCCTCCAGTTCTTGTGGTAAAAGAATGAATTATCTTTTCTTCATCAAAAATAGATGATTTATAGAGATTGGCTTCTTTTTTTTCCTGAAAATAAAACATTTTTGTTTGAAATATTCCTTTATTAGTTCAAAAACTTCAGTATAAACTAAGTTTAATATTAATTTTTTTAAAAACCTTGTATATACTAAGTATTATACTAAGTTTATTTATATAAATCTAAGTATATACTAAGTTTAAACCGGATATATTTAAGCTTAAACTAAGTTTACAGCCATGTTAAAAGCCGCACCAAAATTATCCTCCTTTGAAAGAGGCTTGTAGATTGAATAGTCGACTATAAAAACGTTTTCATTAGTCAATATAACATATTTTTGTGCATCCATGTGGTCAAAGATTACATCCAAACGGCTAAAGTTTTTACTGTATAAGATAAATATAAAAAACAAAAAAGGACAAACTATAAAAGGTATGTCCTTTTTTATTGCTAAGATTCTTTTTATAATCTATCCATGGTCTGAGTCTCTGATATAACTATCCAACCTGTTAGATTATTATAATGAAGTTATAGCATTTTTTATACTTTGTGCTTTAGCTACTACTAATTGACAATCCCATATTGCGTTTCCTGAACGAGGAACACCTAATGTTGCGGCTAAAAAAGGCATTATAAATTTATAATTCCACGGATTCATGCTTGCAGCCGCATTAAATAAAGAGTTACCTCTTTGTTGAAGTACCTGTTTATCTTTAATTGTGTTACCTGTTAATGTATAACCAAGTGTTTTGGCTAAATTGGTATAAGTTGCATTTTCTACTACAGCTTTTCCATTTTCATCAAAAAAAGTTTTTGCAGTTATTTTTCCATTTTCATTAAAAGTATCTGTTTCAGTTAATTTTCCGTTTGCATCATAAAGATTTTTTATGGCTAATTTTTCATTTTGATCAAAAAGATTTTTTGAAGTTGTTTTTCCATTTTCATTAAAAGTATCTGTTTCAGTTAATTTTCCGTTTGCATCATAAAGATTTTTTATAGCTAATTTTCCATTTGCATCAAAATTATTTGCTTCTTTTACTTTTCCATCTGCACCAAATTTATCTATTTCCGTTAATTTTCCACTTGCATCAAGTTTAATTGCCTGAGTCTGTATTCCTTTTGCATTAAAAATGTCTAATTTAGCTAATTTTCCACTTGCATCAAAAATATTTGTTTGATAACCCATCGTCCTGGTTGAAGAACCTATTTTAATGGTAACAGCCTTTGTTCCATTCGAGTTAATAACAGTACCGATTGAAGGAATAGTCATAACTTGTTCTCCTTTTTTATTTACCTAACATCTACCTTATAAACAATTTTTATCTTTAACCCTTTTCTGTTAAAATTAGAAGTTTGCTTCAAATATTTAGCTTAATATTTACTATATATATATAAAGATTAGTTTTTATGCAAAATTGCGTTACAAAGTATATACTGTTACATTTTATTACATAATTTTAGTGCTTGAGTTCAATTGCTAATTGCAAAGCCATTCAATTTTGTATTAACTCTACATCTCTCATTATGCTAAAATAGTTGTTTATAAAAAGGTGATTACAATGAAAGATAAAATTTCAAAAGATTTTCTTCAATAGTAGTAAGAAGAAAATCCGTATTTATTCGTAAGAATGAAAACAGGAGCATAAAAATGTACGACATTGTAGCAATTGGCGGGGCAACGCAGGATATTTTCGTTGAATCAGACGAAGCCAAAATTCTCAATATAGAAACAATTTCTGATAAACAAAGCTATTTATGCTTTGATTACGGGGCAAAAATTGAGCTTGATAAACTTGCTTATGATATCGGTGGCGGCGCTTCTAATGCCGCGGTAAATCTTGCCAACCTCGGCTTGCAAACAGGAATAATAGTAAAAATAGGTACTGACTTGACTTCCGAAGCTATTTTGCAAAGATTCAAAGAAAGAAAAGTCGATAATTCAATGGTTATAAGATCAAAAAAGGATCAAACAGGTTTTTCGGTAATACTTCTAAGCTATGAGGGCGACAGAACAGTACTTATGCATAGAGGGGCAAACAGTACTATAACTTTGGAAGACATTGACTGGGAAAAAGTTAAGCAGTCTAAATGGGTTTATGTAGCGTCTCTTAGCGGTGAGTCTAATCAGGTATTAGATAAATTTGCCGAATTTGCGGAAGAAAACGGAATTCATATGGCTTTTAATCCGGGGACAACCCAGATTAAAAGAGGAATAGAAGATATGAAAAAGGTTCTTGAAAAAGCAGAAATCCTGATTTTAAATAGAACAGAGGCTTCTATCATAACAAATATTCCAAACAATCCTCCTGAATATCCGACTATAGAAGATGCTAATTTAATAGCAATGATAGAAAAGCTTAAACAGCAAGGGTCAAAAGTTGTCGTGATTACAGAAGGCAAAAAAGGAGCTTATGCTTTTGACGGGGAAACTTTATATTATGCTGTGACTTTTCCCTCAAAAGTTGTCAGCACACTAGGAGCAGGAGATGCTTTTTCCAGCACTTTTGTAGCTAGCATGCTTAAATATGACTGGGATATAGAAAAATCCTTAAAAATAGCTTCTATTAATTCGGCTGCTGTTGTTGAAAGTTTTGGAGCACAGACTGGATTAAAAAGCTTTGAAGAATTAGAAAACATTTATAATCAAAATAAAGATTTTAAAGTTTTAATGAAAAAAAAGGACTGAATATTATATTGTTTGATTTAAAGCAAGACGTCTGTTATCATTTAATTGAACAACGTTTTGAGTTTTTTAAGCTGAGTGGAATAATTTATGAATAAAACATATTTTGGCAATAGTGCAATCGCAATGATTGCAATACTTCTATTAGTAATCGGCGTATTTGCTGTTTTTCCTTTTTTATTATTATTAGACCCTCAGCAAAAAGTGCTTTTTACATTAAATATTTTTTCTAATATTTCAGGAGTTGCTATAAGTGTTTTTATAACTTTATATTTTCTGGATAAGTATTATACCTATGAAAAACAACAAAACAGAAACGATACGATTGTATTTTTAGACAAAAAAATTAACGATTTTTTTATTACATATTGCAGTAATATCAGCAACGTGTTTGATATTGATTTTATGAATGATATAGAGTTCAAAAATTTATCTAAAGAAGCAGCTCATTATCTTCATTGCATAGAAACACATATGTCTCTTATCGATCAATTTGAAAACAGATACGATTGTTTAAAAGAAATATTAACCAAAACAGAAAAAGATCTGCTTAAAGATTTTGAATTGAATAATACATCTTTAGATGAAATTTCAAGAATTAAACACAAATTAAACTATTTTGATTTTGAAAATTTACTTTATATCTGCGGAAATATTACAAAATATCTTCTTACATTACCTTCTGATGCAAAAATTAAAGGATCAATAAGCTATTTTGAAGAAATTGAAAAAAATCTGCACATTCTAAAACAAAATGTTTTGAATAATCAGAACGAACTTTTGATTCTGAAACATTTCAGAGCACTTTCTGTAAGTATGATTAATTTCTGTAAAAAATTAAGCGCCAACGAATACGAATTAAATTAATTGAAATTACCTGTTTAATTCATAGATAATTCTTAATCCTTCAAGAGTAAGGAAAGGATTGATGTGGTCAAAAGGTCTTTTTAAGTGGTTATTTATCATTGAAGAATATCCGCCTGTTGAAATTGTTGTAACAGGTTGTCCGAGTTCTTCCTCAATGCGTTGAATAAGCCCGTCTATCATTGCTGCATGACCGATAATTATACCGCTTAACATGTTTTCCACAGTGTTTTTTCCCACTACAGAATTAATATCTTCAACTTTAAGCTTTGGCAGAAGGTTTGTAAAGTGACTGAATGCTTCCGAAGACATTTTTATGCCGGGAGAAATTATGCCCCCTGTAAACCTTCCGTCCTCTGTAACAACATCAAAATTTGTTGCAGTCCCAAAATCTACTACAACAGCAGGAGTTTTGTAGAGATTATGGGCGGCGCTGGCATTAGCTATTCTGTCGCATCCGACTTCTCTGGGACTTTCTACATCAAGAATAATTCCGTTTTTTGTTTTATGGGAAATAACCAGAACAGGAATTTTTAAATATTTTTCGATGGCAATTTTGAATTTTTCCGTTAAAGGCAAAACCACGCTTGCAATTACAGCTGATTTCAAGTGCGGAGCGGGAGTGGAAAAAGCTGAAGCGGAGCTTTGCTTCGCTGGAGGCTTTTGTAACTCATTCATGTCCAAATTTGCTATATCAATAATATTTTTTAAAAATATTCCGTATTCATCTTCGGTTTTGTTTTTGTCAGAAGACAAATTCCAGGTGTTAACAAGAATTTCGCCGTCAAAAACACCTACAGTAATATTTGTATTTCCTATATCTGCCACTAAAAGCATAATATTCCTTTAATTAATAATTATTTTAAAAAACATTAAATTAAATTTAAAATGACATTTTTCATACCATGACTTATTTTAAACATAAAAAAATAAATTTTACAGCTATTTAAATGATTTTCATTGAGGTATGATTATTTATTATAGTAGATAATAAATATTTGAAAAAAAATTAAATAAATAAAAATTTGTTGATGTTTGAGTAGTTGAAAAAACAGGGTAATTATTTAAAATGAACAATCCTAAAAGATTTAATAATAATATAGAAACTCAGAATTTTGTGCCACAAAAGCAAACACCAAAAACCAAACCGAATACAAATTATGCGTTTAAATGGACAATTGTTGCTTTTCTCGTTTGCGTCGTTTTGTTTGGATTAATGTATCTGGCAGTAAATGCAGATAGCATCGGATTGCCGGGAGTCAGCAGATTTATACGGAAATCGCCTATGGCACCTGCTTTTATGCCATTTAGCGGAAAGCAAAACATTCTTATACTAGGCGTAGATTCAAACGGAAGCGAAACAGATCCTTTTAAAGGCACAAGAACAGATACTATTTTGTTAGTAAGTATAGATAAATTCGGCAAATCAGTTAATGCGATTTCTATTCCCAGAGACAGCAAAGTTTATATTGCTGACGGACACGGCGTCGATAAAATAAACGCTGCACATGCTTACGGCGGACATGATGTTGCTATAAAAACAATACAACGCACATTTGGCGTGAATATCAATCATTATGTAATAATAAATTTTGCGGGAGTAAAAGATTTTGTAAAAGCGCTTGGCGGAGTTCCCGTTAATGTTGAAAAAAGAATGCATTATACAGACAGGGCAGGCGGATTGTATATTAATTTAAGCCCAGGATATCAAGTGCTTGATGCTAAACAGGCGGAAGGCTATTTAAGATTCCGGCATGATGCTATCGGCGATATCGGCAGAATGAAAAGACAGCAGTGGTTTGTAAGAGGAGTTGTTGAAAAGCTCAAATCACCTGATGTAATTGCAAAAATTCCTGCGATTATTCAGGCAATGAGCAAAAATATAAGAACTGATATGAATGTTTATGAACTTGCAGGTTTAGCAGCATTTTCCAAACAAATAGATATGGATAATATTCAGACCTCAACCCTTCCGGGCAAACCGTCAAATCATGGCTTTGTAAGTTACTGGATTCTTGAACCTCAAAAAGTCCAAACCATAATAGATAGACTTATTTATAGAGAAGAGCCTCAGTTATTGAGTGAAGAATCGCTCACTGTTACACTTCTTTATTCTGAAAAATACAGAGATCAAATCCCTACAATAGAAGCAGTACTTAAAAAAGAAGGCTTTGATATAAAATATTCTTCATCAACAAGCAGAAGTCCACATACACAGATAACTGCAAATACTGTAAAAGCCGGATTTAACCCGATTATAAAATTAAAATCCGAAATTCCTGAACTAAAAAAAGCCCAGTTTATTTTGGACCCGAGCGAATATTCAGGTGATACAGATTACACAATTGTTATAGCAGATTAAGATGAGTATTTTTGAAGCATTGATGCTGGTTTGTTTTGGTGCAAGCTGGCCTTTTGCTGTTGTGAAAACTTACAGGACAAAAAACGTGAAAGGCAAAAGCAGTTTATTTCTTTCACTTGTAATACTCGGCTATCTTTTTGGTATTGTCCATAAAATTTTATACAACTTTGATTATGTGATTTTTTTGTATGTTTTTAACTGCCTGATGGTACTTTTAGACTTGATTTTATACTTTAAATATAAAAAACTTGAGGACGGATTAAATTTGCAGGATAATAAGCAAATTAATTAAACATAACAGGAAAACATCTTTATGAATCAGCAATTTATCCTCCAAAATATAATCAAAGACTTAAATCTAAATGAAAATTCAGTAAAAAATACAGTAGAACTTCTTAATCAGGATGCGACTATTCCTTTCATAGCCAGATACAGAAAGGAAAAAACCGACGGACTTGATGAAACGCAGATTAGAAATATTGGAGAAAAACTCGAATATTATACTGAGCTTGAAAAAAGAAAATCTACTATTATAAATTCCATACAGGAGCAGGGAAAACTTACATCTGAGCTTGAAAAAGAAATTTTGTCCTGTACCGAAAAACAAAAACTGGAAGATATTTATCTGCCTTATAAACAAAAAAAGAGAACCCGTGCAACAATTGCAAAAGAAAAGGGACTTTCTCCACTTGCTGATTTGATTATGCTTCAGATGCCGACAAGAGGCTCAAAGCAAGAAATACTTTCGCGATATATAAATCCAGAAAAAGGCGTAGAAACAGAAAAAGATGCTTTAGCAGGTGCGCTTGATATTATTGCGGAAGAAATTTCCGACAGGGCAGATATAAGAGGCTGGCTTAGAAATTTTGTTTTAAACAAAGGTTTGATAGTATCAGAAGCCAAAAAAGAATGGAAAGACCAAAAATCAAAGTTCGAAACCTATTATGAGTTTTCAGAACAGGTAAAAAATTCTCCGTCGCATAGAATTTTGGCGATAAGACGGGGGGAGAAAGAAAAAGTTCTCTCTTACAAGATTGAAACAGAAGAAGAAAGAGCTTTGACTTTTATAGAATCAAAAGTGATAACTAATAACAATTCTTTATTTTACGGAGATTTAATAAATACAGTCAACGACAGCTATAAAAGACTGATTTTCCCTTCCATAGAAACAGAAGTATTTAATTTAAAACTTGAAGAAGCTGAAAAAGAATCAATAAACGTTTTTGCGAAAAACTTAAAAAATCTTCTTCTCGCTCCTCCAGCCGGTCATAAAATTATTATGGGAGTAGACCCCGGCTTCAGGACAGGATGTAAAGTTGCTGTAATGGACGAAAATGGAAATTACAAGGAATATAAGCCCATATTTCCTCATGAACCACAAAATAGAAAAGATGAAGCAGAAAAAATTCTTCTGGATTTCATCAAAAAATACAATATCGAACTTATTTCTATAGGAAACGGCACGGCTTCAAAAGAAACGGTTGTTTTTATAAAAAACATGATTAAGAAAAACAATCTCAAACTTAAATCAGTAGTGGTAAGCGAAGCAGGTGCTTCTGTTTATTCAGCTTCGGAAGTAGCTATAAAAGAATTTCCCGAGTTGGATGTAACAGTAAGAGGCGCAATAAGCATAGCAAGAAGACTGCAAGACCCGCTTGCCGAGCTGGTAAAAATCGACCCGAAATCTATCGGAGTAGGGCAGTATCAGCACGATGTAAACCAATCAGAACTAAAGAAAACCCTAGACTTAACCGTTCAATCCTGCGTAAATTATGTCGGTGTTGAATTAAATACTGCTTCAACAGAGCTTTTATCCTATGTTTCAGGAATTAACAAAACAGTTGCTCAAAATATAGTGAATTATAGAACAGAAAACGGCTCTTTCAAAACAAGAAAAGCTATTTCAAAAGTTGCTAAGCTTGGAAATAAAGCATTTGAACAGTGCGCAGGGTTTTTAAGAATAAGAAACTCCGAAAATCCTCTTGATAATTCTGCAATTCACCCTGAAAGCTATCATATCGTTGAAAAAATGGCTAAAGATTTGAATGTAAAAGTCGAAAAATTAATCGGAAACGAAGATTTAGTTTCAAAAATCGACCTGAAAAAATACGTCACAGAACAAGCAGGGCTTCCGACACTTACTGATATAGCCAAAGAACTTAAAAAACCGGGACTTGACCCGCGGCAGGAGTTTACCAGTATTGAATTCAGCTCTGATATTAATGAGCTAAAAGACCTGAAAGAAGGAATGATTCTTGACGGAAATGTCACAAATGTAACCAATTTCGGGGCTTTTGTTGATATAGGAGTGCATCAGGACGGACTGATTCATATTTCCCGAATGGGAAACAGGTTCGTCAAAAACCCTTACGAAATTGTTTCCGTCGGCGACAACGTAAAAGTCAAAGTGCTTACAATTGACACTCAACTAAAAAGAATTTCGCTGGAGTTAATAAGTTAACATGAATTTATTAGTTGTCATTGTTAGTTCTTACTTAAAAAGCCGATGAATTTCATCGGCTTTTTGATTTTTTAAAATTCTTATAATTACAGTTTTTATCCGGGACTCATCATTCTGTAATCTGGCTTACAAGTATTATCATTAATTTTATTCAACAGCCCAAGCATTTTTTGCTGGTTTGCTAAAACCTGAGCTTCAAATTTGGTATAAGGCGTTTCGGGTTCTGCATCAATACATATTGCTTTACAACGATGCATTTCAACAGTATTTCCTGCATCAACCAGAGAATTTCCAAACCCTAAAGACTTTGTTTTTTGTAAACATGTTTGTGGATTTACAAAACCAATACTGCTAATTCCACTCATCATAATTTTTCTCCTATCTTATAAGTTATGTATTACAAATTTTAATTTACAAATTTATAATACATGTGAAGGAAAAAAATTGCCCTGATTTTTGAAAAATAATTTATCTTGATAAAGTAGCGGTTAAAAATTGCAAAAGCTTATAAACTTCTTCGTAATTGTCAGAGCTATAAACAATGACCGTATCGGAAATTCTTTCTATACAGAATAGAAGTTCAGCAACATCAGCCATTTTTCTGTCAATAAAATCTAGTTCAAGTTTGTATGAAGGATTTTGACAATATAATTCTAAGCTTCCCAAATTATTTATTACTTCTAAAGTTTTTTCTTTTAAATCTTTAAATAAATCATCTTCAGGTCGGCAAATTGCCGCAGTCGTAGAAATTGCTTTTTTGACACATACAGTATTTACTGTTTTAAGAGATTCTTTTGCCTGCTCGCAAGCAGCATAATCACCTGTAATTAAGGCTACAGGAACTTTTTTAATCCCTGCGTAAACTGCATTAAGCTCAATTTCTCCGACAGAAACATCGTTTAGTTTAACATTTTTATAAATAGTCGAAAAAGTATGCGCTAAAACACCTTCTTTTGAACCCGCTCTTGCGTGGTATCCCATAAAAAACACACAGTCATAGCTTTCATCCAGTCCTGTAAGCATAGAAACAGGTTTTGGCTTTCCTGTTATAAGCTCAACTTTTGAATTCAACCCTGAAAGAGTGAGGTTATCCATACTTCCATGTGCGTCATTTAAAGTTATATGATCTGCGCCTGCACTAATAAGAGCTTCTATAATACAATTAAGCTCTTTATGCTGCTGTTTTTGAGCGTATTTGTATCCTTCGTTCATTGGCTCGGTCTGATGAGGATAAACCACACCATTAACCCCTTCTAAGTCCGCTGAAATATATATTTTAGACATTTACAAAAAGCTTTCTTCCTACAATATTCTGTTTTCCGTTATAATAGCCCGCAAAATATCCTCCTAAAACGGGAGTATTTTTGCCATAAAAAGCCTGCCGCTTATTTTGAACTGTTATAAAAGGTGTTGCAAAAGGATTTTCTTGCAAAACAGGCTTTGCTACAGTTTGTATTTGGCGCGTAGCCTGTGGCTGAAGCGCCCTATTTAGAAGGTTAACTACGTTATTAAACATTTTTCCTCTCTAATTCCTCTAGACTGCCAAAATGAGTTTATTTTCTTGAAAAACGCTCCTACTAAAGCTAAAAATCATTTTAATTACAAAAACTTAAAAGTCATATTTTTCACTATATATAAATTAAATCGGAAGATAATTTTGAAAATTTAGTTAAAAATAAAAAACTCATACTTTTTCAGTATGAGTTTTGAAAATTTTATGTCGAAATTTTTATAATTGTTTAATTAATCTGCGATAAGTGTTTCTTCAATTACAGTTTCTTGAGATTCAGCAACAGGTCTGTTCTTTCCTAGCAAAGTAGTCAATAACAACATAACAAGAGCCATCAAGAAGCCTTGATCATTGTTATTTTGTGCAGGAGGTTGCTGTTGTATCGGCTGTGGCATAACCATAGGTTGTTGCATCATCATTTGCTGTTGTATTGGTTGTTGCATCATCATCGGCTGCTGAACCATCATTTGTTGCTGTATTGGTTGTTGCATCATCATCGGCTGTTGCATCATTGGTTGTTGCTGTTGCATGAAAAAATAGTTATTTGTAATTTGTGGTTGCTGTTGCACTGGCTGTTTCATGAAATAATAATTATTTGTGATTTGTGGACCACTAAATTGACTAAAACCTTGATTGTACTGATTAAAATTTTGGTTGGACCCCATCATCATAGATGGTGGCATAGAATAAGCCCCAATTGACATAAAAACTCCTCCGATATTAATAAGACCCCATATTTAATATATAATTTATATTTGTTATAAATATAAAAATATTTTTTTTTTACAAAATTCAAAAAAATAAAATTTTTTAACAATTGTTAACATTTGAAATTTATTGAATATAAAAATTTCATTGTAAATATTGGGAAAAAAATATAAAATAAGAAAAATAGAATTATTGCAGAGGAAAGACATGGCTTTAGCTTATATAGGTGTAGGCTCAAATATCGGAGATAGGGTCGGTTATGTCCAGCAAGCCCATTGTTTGCTGAATGATACTGACGGAATCCAGGTGCTTGAAAGTTCAAGCCTTTATGAAACGGAACCTGTCGGCTATAAAGAGCAGGAATGGTTTATAAATGCGGTTCTTAAAACAGAAACAACACTTTCGGCGGAAGAACTTTTAAATCAATGTTTTAGAATAGAAAACCAGCTCGGAAGAGTTCGTCACCCTGAATTACCTAAAAATGGACCAAGAACTCTTGATTTAGATGTTTTATTCTATGATAATCAAGTTATAAACACCGAAACTATGGAAATTCCACATCCAAGAATGCATCTGAGAGCGTATGCGCTTGTGCCATTGCTCGAATTGGACGAGGATTTGCTACATCCTGTATTTAATAAAACCATTTCTGAACTGCATGAGCACTTAGACGAACCGGAAGAAGTTTATTTATATGGTACAAGAGGAATTGATTTCTAGAATTCAAGATTCAATAAATAAAAGTAGCCTCAAACCTGCTTTAATACCGTTTATTGTTTCGGGTTATCCTGATTTTAAAACAACAAAAAATCTTTTAAAATTGTTTGAAGAAAAAAAAGTTGCCGCTATTGAGCTTGGCATACCTTTTTCCGATCCATTGGCTGATGGACCTGTAATTCAAAAAGCTTCCAAAATTTCGCTGGAAAACGGCACTAACATTAATAAAATTTTTGAAATGCTCAACGACCTCAAAGCAGATAATTTTTCAACACCGATAATTTTATTTACTTACTACAATCCTATACTTAGTTTCGGACAAGAAAATTTTGTTAAAAAAGCAGCATCTTTAAATGTTTCAGGGATTATAATTCCTGATTTGCCTCTGGAAGAATCAGAAGAAGTTTCTAAATTGTGCAAAGAAAACAACATAGACTTTATTATGCTTGTTTCGCCGACTTCCAATATGGAAAGAATAGAAAAAATCTCTAAAGCATCTTCAGGGTTTATTTATCTGGTTTCTTCAACAGGGGTAACAGGAGTAAGAGAAAGTTTTTCCCAGCAGCTCGGAAATATTTTATGTGAAATAAAAAGCTTTACAAAAACACCTGTTGCAGTTGGCTTTGGAATTTCTAAGGCGGAACATATTCAGGAATTAAAAGAACTTAATGCAGATGCGGCTATCATAGGCAGCGCAATCATAAAGCTTATCGACCAGTACAAAGATGATAGAGCTTTATTGATTAATAAAATGGATGAATATCTCGATAGCTTATATTAAAAAAGAGGAGGCATTGCCTCCTCTTTAAATTATATGAATTTTTAAACTGCGACTGTTGCGCTGACTTCCTGAACAACTTTTTCAAGAGCCTGAAGAGCATCAGCAGGAAGCTTATCCAAGCCTGCTTTTTCTGTATCTCTTGAACTGATAAATTGAACTCTGTCATTCATTCTTGCAACGAACTGCTGTCTGTATTCTTCGTTATTAAGATTTACATCGAAGTCTTCAAGTTCCATGATTTCTATATCAGAGAAGTTCGCCCATTTTTTGAAATTAGCTTTGCCTTCAACAATAGCTTCGATAATTCCAAGAGTATGTTTAGGCTGAACTTTTTTACCCATAAACGCGCCTGTATTTAAGATATAGCAATCAATGCCATCTTCGATAAGCTGTTTAAATCTTGTGTAGTCCATTTCCAACGGATAAGTCCTGAAAGGATTGGCGTATGGTTCAACAACTAAAGCATTAGGATCAACACCTTCAGCTAATCTTTCCGCGGAAGTTCTTTTGGTTGCAAGGGTTGCACCCATTGCCGCACCTAAAGAAGCTCCTTTGAGTTTTAAGATAGGAGGAATTGTAGGATCCTGCATAAGCCAGAAAATTGAATTGATCGGCTCATCAACTCTGTCAACTCTATTTGGTGACCATAATTTTGACTTGACCGCGCGTCCGTTTCCATTTCTTACATCTTCGCTTACAACGAAAAGTTTTCCGCTTTCGTTAGCAACTACGCCGTTATTTTGAACTGTAATAAGAAATTTATTGTCATCACAGCCCATTGGGTAGTCCTGAGTTTTGTCAAAATATGCCGGTTCAAGAGCTATGGAGTATTTGTCGTGCACGTTGATGATAAAAGCATCATCATGAAGCACTGTTACATCATATTTGTTATCGTGTTTTGCGTGTGTAATTGTGGATTTTCCGGAGCCGGAAAGCCCGAATACTGCCACAGAATATTTTTTATCGTTTGCGAGGTTATATCTTTTCAAACCGCCGTGACATGAAGCATAGCCATTCCTCGCAGCAGCGCACCAACCGAGGGTTAAAGTGCCTTTTTTGTGTTCGCCAAAATATCTCATCCCTAGAATTGCAGCGCAATTATGTTTTGGATCAAAGAACGTTAATCCATAAGGATAATCAGGATGAGTCCAGTCAGGATCAGAGAATAAATAAATATCGCCTTCAGGGATTTTGCGTGAGTCTTTATACATTTCACTATAGAGCTCGTTGATGTACTGGAAGTTTAATAACCAGCTGTACATTACATTTTCAAAGCCTTCAGGAATTAAAAGATGCGCTTTAATCATAAAGTCTTTATCAAGTCCTACGTATGATTCAGTGTGATACATCAATTTAAATCTGGTTCCGTAAACAGCTTCTCTAATGATAGGAAGTAGTTCGCCAAGGTTGCATCCCGGTTCACCAACAATTACTCTTGCTGCAGAACATCTACCTACAACAGTTCCGTCGTTGAAAAGAAGTACGTTTGCATCTTTAGGAATCCCCTGTTTTTCAGGCTCATAAACAGGCATTCCTGTTAATTCTACTGTCCCGGGGCTGTTTTTGGCTAATTTATAAGCTTCTCCAAGTGTTGTGATTTTTTCAACGTTATTTCCGAAGAATGCTGACTGTAAAGTCGTTCTTACCGCAGATGTTACGCTTTTGAATTCCTCGGAATTTGTTAAATACTCGATTGTACTCATTCTCAACTTTCTCCTTTTGGCTTTTTAAACATTATAAGTCATATTAGGGGAATAGTATATTTTATTAAGTGTACAGTATACATTAATTTTTGGAAATATAATTAATGTAATAGCATTTAACAAAACTTAATAAAGTAATAATTAAAAAGCAATTAATTGTAGTATATTGTTTTTATATATATAAGATACACAATATACACAATATATTATTAAGGAGTGTAGTTATGCTTGGCTTTAATACAAATTCTAACAATATGTATATAAATCAAAATTATGGTTATGCTCAAAATGTATCGAATCCATATCAACAACAACCTGCTTTTGATGCTAATTTCATGATGCTTTCAATGATAAATTCAATTTTGCCTGTTATGCTTGGCGCAATTGGCAATCAACAATCTATACAACGCCCACCTGTTGTACCTCAACCACCTATCGTTCAACCACCACAAGAAAATAATTCAAATTCTTTTTTACAAAAAATAATTATGATGCTGCTGAAGGCGCTTTTATCCGGTAGAAAACCTCAACCAAAACCAGAGCCACCTGCTCCTGTAGTACCTGAAAAAGCTTTTATCGTTACTTCATATAAAAATAGTTATTTTGGAGATTATAATTATCATTTAGATCAAGAAGGCGAAAGCTCTGATGGCGTTGAAGTCAATTTGGGCAGAACCATTCAGGATTTTTCAGAACAAGCAAGCGGCAATGGAAACCATTGGGATTATAGAGCTCATAACTACAATAAAGATAATGATTCCGAATTACAGACTGTATTATCAAAACTTTCAGCTTCTGATAAAAATTTAACCTTTGATAAAGGACAAGCTTATATTATTAGCGAATCAGGCAAAATACTTGGAATAATAGCAAATAATCAAGTAAATCAAACTCAAACAAATATTGTTTCAGCCGGTGCTGATTCAAGTTTAAATGATAGTAGCTTCAAAATATTAAGTGATTTAGGCGTAACTCAAACCTATGATTTCAGACGAGAAAATATTAATAACGAAGAAGGTCAAGGCGGACAAATAGAATACAAAGGCGTAAAATATGATATCGTCTCAACAGTTGTAAGAAAAGAAACCCCGCTTACATTTGACCTTAACGGCGATGGCGTAAAAACATCGGACAAATTAATTCAATACGATATAAACGGCGACGGAAAACTTGACACAATCAATGACGTAGCTGACGGAACACTTTCTATCCGCGGTGGAAAAGACGGCAAAGATTTATTTGGAAACAATACCGATCTCGACGGCGATGGAAAAGCTGACGGATTCAAAAACGGTTTCGAAGCATTAAAAGCATTAGCTTCAAAAGAAGGCTTAATCAACGGTAAAGATGATATGAAACTTGATGCGGCAGACCTTAAAGTTCTTGAAGATAAATATCAATTCGGTATGAAAACAGAAGGATATAATTCCAAAGAAAAATCTTTAGCAGAAGTTGGAATTACCGAAATTAATCTTGGAACTACTGAAGAAGTACAAGAAAAAGCCAACTTTGACGGCAGAAACAACGATGTACTTACTCAAGCAGGTGCAACTTTCGAAATAAACGGCAAAGAAAGAGAATACGCTGACGTATTACACGCTGTAAAATAATAAAATCCTTTATTATAGATAAAAGCAGGGCTGTTATAACAGACCTGCTTTTAAAATTCCAGTATTTCGCCCACATTTATTATGGTTTCCTCTGAAAAGTTTTTGGGAATAATAATAAGAGAACCATCATCTGCAATTTTTTTTGCTATTCCTTTAATTTCGGATTTATAAGTATTAACAGTAACTGTATTTCCTAAAAAATAAGCTCTTTTTACGTAGTCATTTTTTATAAAATCAAAGCCTGCATTTAAAAATTCATCATAATTTATAAAAAAATTTTCAAGTAAACTGTTTAAAAATTCATCTCTGTCTATTTTTTTCCCTAAAACCAAATTTAAAGAAGTAGCAGGGCGGTCGATTTTTTCCATGTCAGTTTTTTCAAAATTCAAATTCACACCAATTCCCAGCACAAGTCCTTGAAAAGAATTTCCCCGTATGGAAGTTTGTGCCAGAATGCCTGCAATTTTTTTGTTCTCTATTAAAACGTCGTTTGGCCATTTTATTACAGGTTTTAAGCCGTAAATTTCTAGAACTTCGCATAATTTTATTGAAAGATATTGAGGAATATTATTTAAAGAAGAATCTTCGCCAATTTTAATGGAAGGCTTTAAAACAAAAGAAATATAAATATTTTCAGGCTTATCAGAAATCCATTTCCTGTCGAATCTTCCACGTCCTTCCGTCTGAACTTCTGCCATCAAAACATCCCTGTCTGCAAAATCAGCTATATTTCTTAATGCATGAGTGTTTGTGGAGTTTATTTCGGGAAAATATACGAGATTAAAAGTTTTTTGTGTTTGCATATTTAATATTTCTGTCCAATAGATTTTTATTAATTATACAGAAAATAAATATTTAGAAATGTTAAGTTGTTTTTTCCTAATAATAATTTGAATTTGAGATTTAAATTCTTTTTAGGGATAATTTATTTGGCAATTTTTCACCTTCAGGTTATTTAAATAACTGAAAGTAATTTTAAGATCATGTGGAAGGAATATATAATGTCTATGAAAATTTCAAGCTACGAAA
>Ga0209212_1004573_pt1 | contig 17014 bp, 14 predicted proteins | sample RifGroC2_FD_183996 | JGI IMG/M metagenome (GOLD analysis project Ga0209212, IMG submission 183996) | Groundwater microbial communities from Rifle, Colorado, USA - Groundwater C2 (SPAdes) (version 2) | ecosystem: Environmental > Aquatic > Deep subsurface > Groundwater | place: Rifle, Colorado...
AAAACCAAAAATCAAAAACCTTGACCCCAATACCGTCATGGAACGTATCTTCGGTCACGGTTTCTATCAACTTTGAATTTCCTATACATTAAATTAGGTTGGGGTTTAAAAGACAAAACCCAACGACTTTTATTATGATTACACACCCCTTAATCCCCTCTTGATAGAGGGGAAAAAACGCCACATCGCCACTCTCTATTGGTAGGACAGACGTCCCCGTCTGTCATTATAAGGTCAGGCGAGGACGCCTGGCCTACCTGAGGGGCATGGGGTGTGTTATTATTTAATTATAATTCACACAACCTAAAACCAACAACTTTGAAATTCCTATACATTAAATTAGGCTGGGTTTTACATCGTGAAACCCAACGACTTTTTGTTTTATTACACACCCCTTTATCCCCTCTTTCTAGAGGGGACTAATTGCAACCTCCCCTCTATCAAGAGGCGGCGGGGGTGTGTTGCAGTCTCTATATACTATAAACTTTAAATCCTATACATGTGAAAATTCCGATTCACAGACGATTCCTTCGTTTTGTAATAATTGTTTGCACCTCCTTACTACCTCTTTTCCATTTCCTGAGATAAAAAACCTTATATTTGTCTTCAAAGGAATTTCGGGTTTTTCCACGATTCCATTGTTGGGCAGACGTTCGTTTTGAAGAACTCTCTTTAGGTGTTTAGCTGTCCCATAATTACCATCTATAACCTTGATCCTCCTTCCTACTACTTTTATGATTTCTTGCTTAATTAAAACATAATGTGTGCAACCAAGAACAACAGTTGAAATTTCCTTTTTGTTTATTGGATAAAACAAATTAAAAAGATAATCTTCTATCTCTCGTCCGTTAGTGTAACCTTGTTCAATGATCTCTACCAACCCTGCACAAGGAAGAGGTACAATTTCTGACAAATGCTTGTAACCATGTGTCAAGTCTCTAAATTTTTTGCCTTTTAATGTAATCGGGGTTGCCATGACGAGGATTTTACCCTTGAGTCCAAGCCCCACAGCCGGTTTTACGGCAGGTTCCATTCCAACCACGGGAAAAGTGCACATCTTGCGAATCTCGTTGATTGCAGCGCCAGTAGCTGTATTACAGGCAACGACCAGACATTTAATTCCGATAGATGATAAGAATTCAGCGGCCTTTATGGAGAATGCCCTGACGACATCTTCTGGTTTGTCCCCGTACGGGGCATGGAGAGTATCAGCAAAATAAATAAATTCCTCGTTTGGTAGTATTTTGATTATTTCGGCGAGGACGGATATGCCGCCGATACCGGAATCAAAAACACCTATGGGGAGTTTAGCGCTTGGATTGTCCATGAAAAGTGTATTTACAATTTGCATTGAAAATTCTCATTCACACATAAAATTATGTGCGATAGGCATTCTTCTGCCCGATCCAAAAGCCTTAGACGTTACTTTAATGCCCGGGGCAGCCTGCCTTCTCTTGTATTCATTCCTGTTCACCTTTCTGATAACCTCGCGTACAATCTTTTCGTCGAACCCCATACGAATAATCTCACCAATACTTTTAGCATCCTCTACGTACGCCTTCAGGATACCATCCAGAATGTCATAAGGGGGTAAAGTGTCCTGGTCGAATTGATTTGGTTTTAATTCCGCAGAAGGCGGCTTATCAATAGAATTCTGTGGGATAACTTCTCTTTCTCGGTTTATGTATCTGGCCAATTCATATACCATTGTTTTTGGAATGTCTGAGATCAAAGCCAGTCCACCGCTCATGTCTCCATACAGGGTACAATAACCCACAGCCAGTTCGGATTTATTACCAGTCGTCAGTACAAGGTATCCATACTTGTTAGAGAGTGCCATAAGAATATTGCCACGGATGCGTGCCTGCAAGTTTTCTTCGGCAATATCAAATGGACGGTCTTTAAATTCTGTTTTCAGGATGTTCTGATATGTTTCAAAAACATCTTTAATCGGTATTGTCTTATAGATAATCCCAATGTTTTGAGCAAGTTTCACAGCATCATCAATGCTGCCCCGCGAGGAAAATTGAGATGGCATGAGTACTCCTATAACATTATCCCTACCCAGTGATTCTACAGCCAGTGCCGCTGTTACAGCAGAATCAATGCCTCCACTCAATCCAACAATCACTTTCTTAAAACAACATTTTATTACATAATCCCGAAGTCCCATTATTAACGCTTTATGGACGGATTCGATAGGGGCGTATGCCTTTGGTTGCGCCTGTACCGTTGGGTTCTCAATATCAACCACCATCAAGTCTTCTTCAAAAGCGGCCGCCTGTGCAATAAGTTTACCCTCGGCATTTATTACAGTGCTATTTCCATCGAAGACGAGGTCGTCATTCCCTCCAACCTGATTTACATATACAAAAGGAACTTTATATTTTACTGCATCGTGGATGAGCATACGCAACCTTATTTTATCATGTTTTCCAACGGCAAAAGGCGATGAAGAAATATTTATAATAACATCAGCCCCGTTAGATACCAGGTCTTCTATGGGATCTTTTTCATATAAGGGACGTGTCCAGAATTCTTCATCGTTCCATATATCTTCACAGATAGATATGCCTAGCGTATAGTCCATGAATTTTACAGGAGAAATGGTGTATGCAGGTTCAAAGTAACGGCATTCATCAAAAACATCGTACGTCGGCAGGAGTGACTTGTGATGAATGGAAATAATCTTTTTGTCCTGAATGAACGCCGCTGCATTGTGGACAAGCTTGCCATGGGGACGTTTGTTTTTATCAACAAAGCCAATAATTGCAGAAATGCCGGATACGCTGCGGGTTATTTTTTCTAAAGCCTTTAAATTTTCATCTACAAATGCGGGAATGTCCAGAAAATCCTTTGGCGGATAACCTGTAATGGCTAATTCCGGGAATACGACAAGATCGGCATTTTTACTCCTGGCATGGTCAATGGTTAAACGGATTTTTTCTATATTGTTTTGAAAGTCGCCTACTGTTTGATTAATCTGTGCCAGCGCAATTTTCATTCTTTTATTTTGAACGCAAAGGAACGCAGTTTGTCAGAATATTCAATGTAAAAAGGCGTAGCGCACCCAACAAAAATGGCAAGGATGGGTTCGCTTCGCTTAACCCATCCTACTTACTTTTATGTCTGTTTCCTAATTTAATATGTGGTTTCGTGTTTATCAAATAAATTTTACGTCATATTAATACTTCTGAGTACTCTTTCGGCCTCTTGCCTTTTTGCCTCAAGCCCCTGGCTTTTGATTACAGGATAAGCCTGAGCGTCCTTTAAGCGTCTGAAAGGTTCTGGTAAGTGTGCAAGGTTATCTGATGCAGTGCGCTGGATTTCATAAATCGTTGGCAAGGTATAGCATATTTTACCTTCTTTCATAACAGGTATCAAGAGAGGAATTCCTCCAATCTTTTCACCTTCAAGCCCAATCACATCTTCCATAAAATTGCCTTCTCTATCAACAGTGCGGTATACCTGTTTCTTGCACGGATACGTAAGTTTATCTTCACTGAACTTCATCCTCGGAATGGATTTTCCATCATATTCCTGCTCAACTAATTTATAGATTCCGCCCAGCGCTGGGGCATCTTTTGACGTTACCATTTCTGTACCCACGCCAAAAGAGTCTATAAGAGCGCCTTTTCTTAACAAATCGTCTATGCGATCTTCGTTCAAGTCGCCGCTTGCAACGATCTTGACATGCTGCAATCCTTCTGTATCCAAAATCTTTCGTACATCCTTGCTAAGTTTAGTCAAGTCGCCACTATCAATACGGACGCCCTTCAGTTTTTTACCGATCATGGCTGCATGTTTCGCCCCAACCAAGGTATCATACGTATCAATAAGCAATGTAGTGTCATCTGGAAATACTTCGTGAAATTTATAGAAGGAGTCTTGTTCATTTTCAAATGCCATTACCCAGGAATGTGCAATAGTCCCAACGGCAGGTATGCCCAGCTCATAAGCCGCAAATACATTGGAGGTACCATTACAACCGCCTATAAAACTAGCCCTTGCTGCCAGAACACCAGCCTGCGGACCGTGGGCGCGGCGTGTGCCAAAATCAATCACCTCGCGGCTTTTGGCAGCGTAAACAACCCTAGACGCTTTCGTTGCTATTGATGTCTGGAAGTTGATTGTCGAAAGAAGATACGTTTCTATAATCTGTGTTTCAATAATTGGCGCTGAAACCCGAATCAAAGGTTCATCTGCAAATGCAATATTTCCTTCGGGTATAGCGTAAACGGTACCGCTGAAAGTAAAATTCTTTAAATATTCAAAGAACCCATTACTAACATTGTTAAAGGCGGGCAATTCTCTTATAAATTTAACTGCCTCTGTTGAAAATTTAATATGTGTTAGGTAGTGAAGCACCTCTTCCAAACCTGCGGTGATTAGGTAAGAACGATTTTTGGGCAAGTGGCGGACGAACAATTCAAAGGTTGCAACATCTTGCATTTTCTGGTCAAAATACCCCGCCGCCATAGTAAGCTGGTATAAATCGGTAACAATACCAAGCGATTCTTCAGTTAAGAAAAGGGATTTTGGTCTATTCATTTACGAAATATTACTACTAAATTAAATCATGGTCAAGCAAAAGCCTTTACAACCCTAACTGTATTGCTTTAGTATTGCAATATAATACTTGAAATATTACAATCATTTAAAATGTTTTACGAAGATATTTTTAGACAATCGCTTCAAAATCTTTATCCAAAAGAGAAAAAATAAATCAAAGAAAAAGGTAAATAGCTCAATTTGAAGCCGGAAAAACTAATAAACGTGGATAATTTATCAGGAAAACGTATATTGATAACCTCAGGGCCAACGAGGGGTTATTTAGACGCCGTTAGATATATCAGCAATAAGTCTACTGGTAAACTGGGAGCTACTATTGCTATTGAAGCGCTCAACAGAGGTTCTTTTGTCACCTTTGTTTATGGAACAGGCAGTATTACACCAGATGTTACTTTATTAGACAAAGATTGTGACAGCCGACTTACATTTATTGAGATAGAAACAGTTGATGAGTTGTTAGCCACTCTTCAGGGAAAATTAAAAGATAAGTCATTTGATGTCATTGTACATGCTATGGCAGTGCTGGATTACACCCCTGCAAAATGTACTAATGGTAAAATAACCTCTAACAATGACAAACTAACTGTAACTTTAGTAAAAACTTCAAAGATTATAAAGCTAATAAGGAAGTCATGGCCAGATGCATTTCTAGTAAGTTTCAAATTAGAGGTAGGCTTGTCAAAAGATGAGCTTGTCGAAAAGGCGTATGCATCATTGATAGAAAATAGCGCAGATTTAGTTGTAGCCAATAATCTTAATGATATTGCAGGAGATAAGCACCGGGCATATCTGATTAATTCAAATAAAAAAATTGTGTCGCGGTGTGAAACCAGGCAAGACATATCAAACAAACTGATGGATATAATATCGAAACAATTAATGCCTGTGAAAGTATAAATACTCTGTTATCAAACAGAAAACACACATATTTTTGAATGGGGATATCTCCTTAGCTGGTGTTACCCCTAAACAAATTATTAATCATTTTGCCCACATGAAATACCTTTGTATTTTATAACACTATACACTTGCATTGGTTTATTAATCCCTTTTAGTTTTACATTCCCAATTTCTTCTACTTCTATCATATTTTCTATTCCTTTTAGCGTGCTTGCTGTAATCAAGATTTGACCTGCCTTGGCTTCCAGTTGCAATCTGTGTGCAACGTTGACCTGGTGGCCTATAACAGTGTAATTCATCTGGGCTTCTGAGCCGACATTCCCAACCGTAACATACCCGGTATTTATGCCAGAACATATATCAATATTGCTGCTGCCATATTCGAGCCAGTGCTTGCGCAGTTCCTGAGTTATTTTACGCATATCTATAGCCATTCTGACTGCCCGTTCAGCGTTATTTTCATAATTGATTGGATCACCAAAAAATATAAGGATACCGTCTCCAATGAATTTGTCTATTGTACCTCCATGTTTAAAGATGAGCGCCGTCATCTCGGAGAAATATTCATTTAATAAGGTTACAGTATCTTCTGGCTCCATTCTCTCAGATGCCTCAGTAAAACCTTTTAGATCAGAGAAGCAAATTGTCAGTAATTTTCTTGCGTTAACGAGGTATCTATCGCTACCTTCGGAGATGATGGTTTCTGCAATTTGTGGAGAGACGTACTTTTTTAATCGGCTTGTCCTCTGAATTTCTTCCACCTGTCTTTTCACTTTATCTTCCAGGGATCGGTTGAATTCCTCTATCAATTTATTTCGTTCTTTAAGGGTTTTATTTAGCTTAACATTTTCTAAAATATTTTTGTAAGATTCCACTGCGCCTGCTATGGTATCAAGTAGTTGCTCCGGATCACCACCTTTAACCACATAGGCGTGCGGTCGAAAGTGCCTGCGTATGTCGATTCTTCTTTCTCTTTCATCGTAACCTGTATGAAAGACGATGGGTATGTATTGATTCTTAGTTTTGATAACTTCAAAGACTTCCAGCCCTGTCATATCTGGCATATTGATATCCAGTATGACTGTGAAGACAGTATCGTCAAATTTGTAGATAGCTTCTTTTCCACCACTGCAGGTCAGGACATTATATTCTTCTTCAAGGATCATGGCAGTGGTTTGTAATATAGACGAGTCGTCATCTACTAACATGATACAGGTTTTGTTTGGCATCTCATTTTTCATTTTTTATTCTCAAGTTTTTGCAATCGGTAATTTGACTATAAAACTGGCGCCTTCCCCTTCTTTGCTTTTTAAATCAATACTCCCTTCATGTCTTTGTATGATATTAGAACTGATAGCCAGGCCCAAGCCCATCCCTTTAGGTTTTGTGGTAAATAGGGGGTCAAATATCTTATTTTTAACACTATCAGGGATACCGCATCCAGTATCTGAGAAGGTGATGGCTAAAAAGTCATTTTCACCTTGCGCTTGAACAGTTAATTGACCGCCAGCACTCATAGCATCACAGGCATTCTGGATCAGGTTTGTAAACACCTGTTCTATCTGAGTTGCATCAACAAGTACCAATGGTAGAGATTCTTCCAACTGTATGATGTGTTTGATTCCTTCCGGTATTTTAACTCTTGAAAGTGAAGATTCAATAATGGATCGAATATTTGATGGGGATACTGTAGGTTTTGCGGTTTTAGAGAATCCCAGCAGGTCATTAACAACTTTTATGCCTCTTTCAGTTTCTTTCTCGATTATTGTTATTAATTCATTTAACGATTGGTTATCATTTAGCGCTCTATTATTGGGCACCTTCTTTTTTATGATAAAAACTGCGTTTCTAATTGCGCCCAGTGGATTTCGCAATTCGTGCCCTACACCAGATGCTAATTTGCCAACAACAGCTAATTTCTCAGAGCGTACGAGGCGTTCTTGCGCTTCGTTCAATTGTTCATTTGTTCTGACCAGTTCTTTAACATGTTCTCGCAACTGTGCCATAATCTTTTCTTTTTCATCATAAGATACCTTGAGCGCCCTGGTCATTTGATTGAAGTTTACTGAGAGTTGTCCAATCTCATCTTTAGAGCGGATATCTACATTTTTTGTAAGGTTTCCCCTTGCAATATCAAGAGTAATATTTGCCATATGTCGCAGCGGAGAAATAAAGTATTTAGTAAGAAAGAATGTAAGGACTATCCCACCTGAAATGATAATTAATCCCATTGGAATAATTATTCGCCAGATGATTTTTCTAATCTTTTCATTTAATTTGTATGTGGATAAACCAATCTGAACAAAGCCTAAACCTTCTTGTGCAGTCATATTGGTGGCCTCAGTTTCTCCCAGAAGCTGTGCAGCAAATTTCTCCTCTGAGAAAGTCTGCGTCTTAAAGATGTGAACTGAAAAATCATAAAATACCATTCCTGAACATATAATCTTGCGGATACTGAGTGATACATCTGGATTTTGGAAGGTTTCTATAACACGTGCGCCACCTCTTGTCCACCTTAGCTTGCTATAAGGTACATTTGTAATATTAGAATCTAAACTGATTGGAATTTCTTTCAAGTCCATGTTAATCCACGACGCACTTTCTTCTATCATTGTCGCCTGATTATTTGATATACGCAAGTAACCAATTTCTTCTTCTCCATCAAGCGCCTTTATTTTGTGGATAGGTGAATCCAGAAATGCAGGCTGCGCATAACCAAGAGCGTGTTTAACTTCGTTGTCTTCTGCAAGCAACATAACAAGGGAAGTCCCCAGTTTTTTTAAGGATTCCTCCTGCTGCCGCTTTGAATATAGCAAAATAAATACACCGCTAATCGTTCCGATAACGATTATTAACACACTCATAAAAACTATAAGTTTTGTACGGATACTAATCATTGATTATAAAATTATTTTGGATATAAAATTACATCTTGATTAGACTGAAAAGATGATAAATTTATACCAATTATCTCAGCTGTCTGTGTATTTACGGTTAATTTCAACCTGTCTGGTTGTCTAATGCCTAATGAAGCTATTGTGGGATTATTTAACAGCATCTGGGCCAACTGTGAAGCTTGAATGCCGGTGTATTTATAATCAGGTGAAACGGAAACAAGTGCACCCGCTTTTACAATAGCCTCGGAAGTGCATATTATAGGCAGGTGATGTTCTATGGTTGTTTTGGAGATAGTGTCTAATGACTTTTTTGTAATTACCGTACTATCAGGTATTATCCACAGAGCATCAATTTTATTGATAATATCTTTTAATGCTGATGCGACTTCAGTATCAGAGGCAACTTCTGATTTGATAAGATTAAATTCAAAGTTTTTTGACACAGAGGTTGCCTCTGATACAATTTTCCCTGTTTTTGCAGGGTCGTAAATTACCCCTACATTCTTATACGTGCCGAGAAGCTCTTTTAGAATAGCAAACTGGCCTTCCACTGACGCCTCTGAAGAAATACCAGTAATATTAGCTCCTTGTAAATTGAATCGTTCGTGATTTATAACCATGCAGAATATAATAGGGATGTTGGAAAACTGTTCCTTTACAAGAGACGCGGCGAGTACGCCTACTGCTAAGATGATATCGGGTTTGATTTCATTATCTTTGATATTTTTAATGACCCTTTTGCCTTCTTCTGTGTCCGCTTTCAAATCATAAATTGCTTTTATAGAGATGTTTTTCCCTTTACAACCTTCTTTAAACCCTTTAATTGCTTCGTTATATGCTGCAATTTGTTGGCTTTGAATAATAATGGCCGTATTTTCGGAGGCAATCGCATTGGAAATGTAAAGTGGGGCGTGTAAAAGAAGGGAGAGAGTAAACCAAAATATTGCAATAATAATTTGATGCTTATGGTATTTGAGATGCTTCAGCGCCACAGTTGTATAATCTCCTTATATATTGTTTGAGAATACTTGGATAACAATGTTGAACGTAAATTCAGAAGAAATTCTGTCAGCGACAACGACCGTCAGAAGGTAGTTATCATACATTAATTCTCAGACTTTTACGAACCGAAGGATTATTAGTTTTTACTCAGAATGTAAATTGGTATCAAGGTCTTCGATACTGATATCTTTATTTTTATTTAATTGTTGCAATATGTTATTAGCCTGATTGATTGTTCTCTGTGCAGCGCTTAATCTGGAGTTTAAATCTCTGATGCGCTGGCTCATTTGCTTTATAATGCGGAAGGCAAGGGTGGGATCCATTTTTATCTTTTTTAAAAGACCTTCGTGTTCTATAACTAGTACCCTTGTTTCTCCTATAGCCTTTACCGTTGCTGATCGTGGACTGGCATCAAAAAGACTCATTTCGCCGAAGATATCCCCCTCCCCAAGCGAAGCAAGGATGGTTTCCATTCCTCCTTCATTTTTTACAACATTTACCTTTCCACTTTGTATTACATACATAGTGCGGCTCCTGGTGCCTTCTTCTACAATGATTTCGCCATTTTTGTATAACCTGCCCAGAAGTCCATCTTCTGACACGATGATAATCCTTTCTATTTTTTAATGAAATGGAAGCACGTTTCTTTTAAGGAAGATGTAATAATTGAACCCAATGATGTATAATAGGCCATGGATTAAGCGTTCTTAAGAAGACATCTTTATAGAATCTACTTCCTGTGAACATATCCCAGAGAATGTCGCTATAGTGGGAATCTTTTTGTAAACAATTCTGCTCCCATTGTATCATTTTGAAGTGACTCTTGCTAAGTGGTGATACACATGAAATAAGATCGTTTAGAAAGAATAGAAATTGCCCAAATATATTGTCTCTATTCAGGGTTTTGCAAACAGGAAGGTAATGTTTTTTGAAGTCTTCTTCTCCCACTCCCTGCAATAGAGCTGTATGGACAGCTGCTTTTGAAGTGATGTAAGCGGAACCAATTCCATCTTTATATAATCTTGCGCTACTTGCATCCCCTATAAACACTAACCTGTTTGCAAAAGGTTTTTTTGCTGCACTAATATTTATTCTTGGAAAACAGTGACAAAATTTTTCAGGTGCTTTGAATCCTGGAGGAAGCATTTTTTTCATAACTGGATGGCCAAGAAAATCTTTTATATAATTTATATTGGGCTCTTTTGCCAGCAAGCTAATTGTAATAAAATTTCCTTTGGGAATAACGCTTACAAACTTCACCCCAGGTATGCGAAGAAGAAATATGTGTATGGAATGTCCAAATCGTTTTGTAATCCAATCGCTTCCCAGTTCAATTTCAGACTGAGTAGCCTTGATAGTGGATGGAATTTTGTACCCTATACCCAGTTTCTCAAAATTTTTAGCGGTGTTTGCTTTAATCCCGAATGCGCCAACAAGGAGATCGCAATCCTGAAGAATTTTTCCCCCTGAATAAAGCATGGGTTTGTCTCCTTCAAGATTTATATCATCAACCATTATATGTTTGACAGTAACCCCGTCTTCAACTGATTTCTGAAGGAGAAATTCATCAAAGCTCTGTATGGCATTTTTGTGGCTTCCTAGAGGCCCCCCGCCCCTGAAGATAGTTGCTATTCCACGCTGCTGGAGGCGTGAAGATTTTATCTGAATGCTGCCGTTTAGTGTGTGGAAATAGTAAGAATCTATGCCGGATTGAACGACGGAAGATGGTAAATTTATGCCCTCAAGGGCAAGGGATTGCACAAGAGACTCAGAGATAACTCCAGCGCACATATTGCAACCTGCGGCACCTTGTTTGTCAAAAGTTTTCCTCTCGTAAATGGTAACATCAAGACTCTTACCCAGGTCCTGAGCTAATCTTGATGCAAATATACTGAAGAAAGAACCAGCAGGCCCGCCTCCAATTATAGCTACCCGAGCACCGTCTTTTAGAATCAAACCTTTTGCGGCTACCATACATCTTCCCACCAAGAAATGATTCTTAATTAAGCTACTTAATAATCTGTAGGATCACTGAAATACTCCTGGTTAAGTCATAAGAAACGTTTGTTGTTTTCTGTATATTAAATTTTTTTTACATAAACCATTGATAGTAATAAATGTCAAGCAAAAAATGAAAATTTGTGGTTTTAATTCAAATCGTTACGTTGAATACTGACGCTTTAAATTGATTCTGATTAGAACAAATTTGTTATTTGACAAAGAATGCGCTTATGATATACTTCCTCAAAGTACTCACAAAGTACTCAAAGTAAATAATGCCTGTCTTTTGTACTTCCAATTGTTGAAAATTATTTTTGGAGATTGCGCATGCCCTTTCAATGGAAAAGTTATATTTTCCTGTCTATTATTACTGTCTTTTATTTATGTGGTTGCTATGCCCCACCTACTTTCAAACCAGTGACTACCATGAAGCCTCCTAAAAAACTAGAACCTTATATTATCAGTCAATTGAATCGTTATTATGTACGAGACTGGAAATATGTTGTCATCCATCACAGTGCCTCAGATTCTGGCAGCGCCGCCGAGTTCGACAAATACCACAGAGAGAAAAGAGGCTGGGAGAATGGCTTAGGATATCATTTTGTTATAGGAAACGGAAATGGTTCCAGTAACGGCCAGATTGAGATTGGCAATAGATGGATAAATCAATTAGACGGTGCTCATGCAGGCGTCCAGGAATATAATCATTACGGCATAGGGATATGCCTGGTAGGAAATTTTAACGACTCGAATCCAACAGCGGCACAAATGGCTTCGCTCTCTATGTTGGTAGAATATCTTCAGGACCGATGCCGCATTCCTTCAGAAAATATTATAATGCACAGACATTTCAGACAGACAGAATGTCCTGGAAGAAATTTTCCATATTATAAATTACTTGCTCATACAGTCCGATACTAATCCAATTAAAAGAATACTGATTAAGCTAACATATCGCTGATTTTCATGAATTTTAAAGAATTTGATTTATTTTTAACAATCAAATCCGCTATATCAGTATCCTGCTAATTTATTACGAGTTTAAATGATACCTATCCGCGATCGAAATCCGTCTGGCACCTTCCCATTTGTTACAGTCAGCATTATTGCCCTAAATATCATGGTCTTTCTTTTTGAACTTTCCATGGGCCAAGGACTAGACTCCTTCCTCTTTCAATTTGGCGTCGTTCCAATCAAAGTATACTACTCTACCGACATACCTGGTTCTAACATCATAAATACATACTTTCCATTTTTGAGTTTTATGTTTCTCCACGGAGGATTTGTTCACCTTATAGGTAATATGTGGTATTTGTGGATTTTTGGGGATAATGTTGAGGATAGGCTCGGACGAATCAAATTCGTAATTTTCTATCTGATCTGCGGCATTGGTTCTGCCATTGTGCACGTTTATTTTAATAGCCAATCCGAAGTTCCCTGTGTGGGTGCAAGCGGGGCTATTGCCGGGGTACTGGGCGCTTATATGGTTACATTCCCGAGGGCACGCGTGCTGGTTCTGATCCCCCTTTTTATTGTCTGGCAGACGATTGAATTACCAGCCATTATTGTATTGGGTTTTTGGTTCCTTATTCAATTTTTCAGCGGCACAGCATCAATTTCCTCTACCCATGGAGGAGGTGTAGCATGGTGGGCGCATATCGGAGGATTTGTTTTAGGCGTTATCCTTATAAAGCTATTCCCAAAATCACGCCGTCAATACTCATGATCTTGACGTTAGCATAACCTGAAAAAAATAAATAATTGAATAAACAAATAGACAAACTGTTCCTGTTTTAGTTTCTGGTTTCATCCTTTTCTTCGTTAAAAACCATCAAAAGTAATAAAGATACTGCAGATATTTCTCTGTCATTTCTTATTGTTTGACAAACAGTGAATTGAACGTATAATTAAAACCAATTAAACCTAAAGTCTTTAACCGACATTTTATTTTTAAAAGGGGGCATACACTATGGTAGCAAAAGATATTATGAACAAGATTGTTACAGCAGCAAAGAAGAAAACGATTGGCAGGGATTTAGCTATAAAATTATTGTCGGGCATGTATAGCGGATTGCCTGTTATTGACGACAATGGAAAAGTTATAGGGATAGTAAGTGAATTTGACCTCTTGAAAGCTCTAAGAGATGGTAAGGCTTTAGAAGAGGTTAAGGCAGAAGATATTATGTCTAAAAATCCCATTTGCGTATCTGAAAATACTCCCATTGAGGAAATTATAGATCTTATGGTAAAGAACAATATTATTCGCGTTCCTGTGGTAAGAAATGGTACCCTGGTAGGAGTCATATCCAGATGTGATATCCTCAGCACTATTGTTGAACCTGAGTTTGTAACTGTTTGCGCTGATTAATTTATCTATTTAGCCACGAATAAACACAAATATTCACAAACAAGGGAAGAATGTAACAATTCACTTCACCGCAAAGACGCAAAGAGCACAAAGTTTTAAAGACTAAAGAAAGGACTATTAGCAATAATTGTTGTCTATGTCCTCCATCCTCGAAATTATTGGCAACCCTTTTCATTCCATTGTTTATCACTTTAAGTCTTTCTTTTGCACCCTTTCTGTCTTTGCAGTACCTTAATTTAAGAAAAATATTTTAAAATGAGTTAATCAATATAGGCTGAAGAATGGCTGAACAGACTGTAAAATTAAATATTACCGGCATGCACTGTGTAAATTGTGCCGTGACAATTGAACGAAGGCTCAAGGATTTAAAAGGAATTAACTCTGTTCGGATCAACTTTTCAAATGCAACAGGAATTGTGACCTATGATGCCGATATTACAAGCAAGACACGCATTACGAAGTATATAAAAGATATCGGTTACATTGCAAAAGAACGAATTCGGCTGGATCAAACATCCAGGGCGTCCATTCAATGGGGATGGCTTGTCTTTAGCATCATAGCCTCAGTCACTATGATGTTATTGATGTACGCACCCTTGCCTGGTGTGATGCATACCTATATGCCCTACATGCAGATGGGCATTGCTACAATAACAGTAATAGGACCAGGAATGGATTTTTTTATTAGCGCCTATAAGTCCATCAAAAACTTCTTTGCCAATATGGATGTATTGGTTTCGATTGGCGTATTATCCGCCTATATTTATAGTACCTTTGCAATTTATGGCATCTTCGGCACGTCAGGACATGCGTTCTTCGAAACAGCAGTAATGCTGATTACCTTTATCCGCATCGGAAAATATCTTGAAGAACGGGTGAAGGGAAGAGCAAGCCATGCACTTCAGAAATTAGTTAAACTACAAACCGATAAGGCACATTTACTATCAACGGAAGGAAAAGAATTGGAGATACATGCCTCATCTCTTCATGTGGGAGATAAGGTAGTCATCAGGGCTGGTGAGACCATTCCCGTTGACGGTGAGGTTATAGAAGGCAACTCATCTGTGGATGAATCAATGGTAACAGGTGAATCTATGCCAGTTGTGAAACAAAAAGGCGATAAGGTAGTGGGGGCAACCATAAATAAAAACGGTGTTTTAATTGTAAAGGCAACTTCAGTGGGCGAAGAAACGGTTCTATCACAGATTATCAAAACGGTTGAAGAAGCTCAGATGGACAAAGCACCAATCCAGCGTTTTGCAGATAAAGTATCCAATATTTTTGTTCCAGTGGTTGTATTTTTGTCTTTAGTAACTTTTATAAGCTGGTATTTTGCGTCTGATACTACAGGTGTACATTTATCATTTGTGTGGGCATTAAAAATGGCAATTGCAGTGTTGGTAATTGCATGCCCATGTGCTATGGGTTTAGCCACTCCAACGGCAATTATGGTTGGAAGTGGCGTAGGTCTTGATCATTCCATCCTCATCAAACGGGCTAGTGCACTGGAAGAAATTGCACGTCTCAATGTAATAGTATTCGATAAAACGGGAACGATTACAGAGGGTCATTTTGTGGTAACCGACATTGTTCCTTTAAATGCTGTCAATGAATCTGAATTGCTTACACTTGCGGTAGCAGGATGCACCTTTTCTAATCATCCCCTTGCACAATCGGTAATAGAAGAGGCAAAAGGAAGAGGTATTGGTTGGGGTACGGTTCAGGATTTTAAAGAAGAAACAGGTAGCGGCATTTTCTGCCGATATAATGACAAGGATTTGCTAATTGGAAAAGAAACCCTTATGAACTCACACGGAATTAAAATCAACGGATTACAGGAAAAGGCAAGAAAACTAGATACACAAGGAAAGTCTCTCATGTATATAGCTTACGATGGAAGGTGTATGGGTGTCTTGTGTCTTACGGATAAAATAAAACAAAATGCGCGTGATGTCGTGAAACAGTTAAAACAAATGAATATACGGATTGTTATGATAACTGGTGATAGCGAGCAGGCAGCAAAATCGGTAGCGTCAGAGGCAGATATTGATGAGTATCGTGCCAAAGTTTTACCTACTGAAAAGATGGATATTATAAAGAGCATTCAAAAAAACGGCATGAAGGTAGGGATGGTTGGTGATGGTATTAACGATGCCCCTGCCCTGGCACAGGCCGATGTCGGTATTGCAATAGGTGCAGGAACGGATATTGCAAAAGAAACAGGTGACATTATTTTGATAAAAAATGACATGATGGATGTCATACGGGCTATTCGATTGGGCAAACAGACACTATCCAAGGTCAGGCAAAACCTTTTTTGGGCATTCTTTTATAACGTAATTGGGATCCCCATTGCGGCTGGTGTTTTGTATCCATTTTTTGGTATAAGCCTGAAACCCGAGTATGCAGGCCTGGCAATGGCATTTTCTTCTGTATCTGTAGTAACCAATTCCCTATTACTGAAACGAATATCGTTCTGAAAATATAATGCTTCCAACTTTTTAATGTATAAATAACCATAGTACTTAACTTGATATTTAGGAAATTCAAAGTTTTGTAATACCTGTGTCATTCCTGCTTCCGCAGGAATGACAGAAGAAGATGAAGTCTCTGTCAAAGATAGCCTAATTTCTGAGGACAATCTAAACGCCCCTTAGTAAAGGGGGATAAAGGGGTGGGTAATGAGTTCTCTTATATAAGAAAAGTCGTTGGGTTTGTGAAACAAAACCCAGCCTAATTTAATAAGGTAATATAGTGTATCCTTTAAAGTTTCAATTAAGTATAAAAAAAGTTTGTTTTGACTAATACAGAGATTTATAATTTGTGCATATATTAATTTTTGAAATAATTATTTATTTTGCTGGAGATAAGTCATCGAACACATCCATAGCATAGACTATTATCACATCGAAGACGAGCATGGTCATAAACATGAGTACAGGGCGCATGAGCGGAAAAGGCTGATCCTGACGAGCGCTATAACAGGCGGCGTTTTTATCGTGGAGGTTGTCGGGGGGGTTATCACCAATAGCCTTGCCCTGATTAGCGATGCAGGCCACATGCTCACCCACCTGTTTGCCTTGCTGGTAAGCCTGTTTGCTCTATTCTTTGCCTCAAGGCCGCCAACCGAAAAAAAGACGTTCGGCTTCTACCGCTTAGAAATACTGGCAGCGTTGTTTAATGGCATAACCCTTTTTATGATTTCTGTGTGGATATTTTACGAGGCTTATCAACGCTTTATGCATCCCGAAACCATCTCCAGTGGCAAGATGTT